>FWPU01000400.1_pt1 | contig 139752 bp, 119 predicted proteins | sample 2228361 | NCBI WGS metagenome assembly FWPU01 (sample SAMEA103939777, study PRJEB20133) | metagenome | reverse complement strand
ATACCAACTTTAGATAGATGGTCACGTATTGGGCAGCCACTCCAACCCCGCTCCGCCCCGAACGATCAGGTAAGGGCGATGAGGGCATCGATTGCCTGGACATAGCTTATCATAAACCTAAAGTTGGTATAAACACCCACCATTTGCTTCGCCTCAGCAAACGTAACCCTTGCAGCCATAGATGATGAACTGAAACCGGAAACAAATCCACATCACACCCATTCACGCCTTCTTCTGCCAGAAAGCATCGGACCGAAAGGCTGGATGGAGGCGGGAACGAACAGAAAGCCGCCTGACCTGCTACAATACCGGCACGGCAACGGTGTTCGTGAAAGGCAGGTATGGCGGATTTCTCCTCTTCAGCGCGACGTGGCGGCGGCGCTCGTCGCAGTTCACAACTTACCTTTCAACGTCGGCTCTGGCTGGTGCGAAGACTGGTGCGCGGCCCGGCAACGGCCACCACGTTAATCGATGAAGCGCGGCGCGTTTTTGATGATGACATCTATCCGACGAATGCGCTGGTGGCGCTGCACCACGATTTTGATGCTTTGCGCGAGTTGTTCGGCTGCGTCATTCGGCGCAATCGCGACGGCTGTTATACGCTGAACGAGTATGGCGAGCTGGCCTTGCTCGATCTCGCTGATGCTGAACTTGATACGCTGAGCTTTCTGGTCGCGTTGTTCGCCGAGACGATGACGCCGAATGCGATGGCGGTGCAAAGGTTGCTGGAACGGATTACTGCGCTCTTGCCGGCTGACCGACGCGCTGTTTTTGCGCACACTGAGCCGCATGCCCAGATCGAGACGCCGAAAAAGACGACTGCGCCCGATCTCGGTCTGCTCGAGCGCCTGCGCCGATATGTCGGTCGGCGCTATCTGCGCTTCCGCTACCGTTCTACCCATAGTCAGCCGCCGCTTGAAGAGGAGCATCGGGTCGCGCCCTACCGGCTGCTGGTGCGCGATGGGCATACCTACCTCGAAGCCGTCTGTCTGGCTGGCCCGCATGCCGAGCGGTTGAACGACTATGTGATGTATCGGGTGGATCGAATCGTGCCGGGGTCGTTGCTGGTTGAACCAGGGCAGTTGCCGCCGGTAGCGCCGCCGCGACGGGTCTGGCAGGTGCGCTATTGGTTGTCGCCGCAGGTGGCGCGCCAGCAGGATATTGCCCTCTGGTTTCCCGCCAGCGCGGTGATCTTTTTTGCCGATGGCAGCGCCGAAGTGACAGCCGAGACAACCGATCTCTGGCAGGCGCGCCAGATTCTCTTTCGTTATCGCGAACAGTGTCGAGTGCTGGAACCGCCTGAACTGGTGGCCATGATGCGCGCCAGTGTCCAGCAGATGCACGAGTACTATCAATCACGCGCCTGAACCAGGAGTTGTTTCGTCATTCTCCTGAGTGCGCAGGTGGTATTCTTGCAGTCAGGCAAGTGCGGGCGGGGCGCGAGACGCCCACACGTCCAGGCCCGCTAACACCCTTGTGCATGCCACCGCAGGCGTGAAAACGGAACTCATCCCGGTCGGCAACCGTCATGACACCACAGAGCAGATTTATCAGAGGGGATGTTATGCGTGCCGTGATTATCGCGCTCTTGCTGGTCAGTTTCGGTTTGGCGGCCTGTGGGAATGCTGGAACGGCTGCTCCGCCCGCGCAGCCGTCGCCAACGCTCGATCCGGCGCTGGCGCTGCCTACTCAGCCCCCGGCAGCTCCGGCTGATCCCATCCGCCCCGAACCAACCGCCGCGCCGCCGATGACGCCAGTGCCGCCATCGCCAACCGTCACTCCACCGCCCTCTCCGCCTGCGCCGCCCACAGCGTCGCCTGCGCCAATGCCGGATCGGCCAACGCCATTCCCTTCGCCGATTCAGGCGAATGTGCCGCCGCCGGTCAATGCCCAGCCGCTGCAACCGCCGTTCGGCGCGTTCATCGACGCCCGCATCGAGCGCGCGAAGCAGGACCTGGCGCAACGCCTTGGCGTTGCGGTTGATGCCATCGCGGTCGCGGAGGTCGAACTGGTCACCTGGCCCGATGGCGCGCTCGGTTGCCCGGCGCCGGGCATGGTCTATCCGCAAGTCTTGATCGATGGCGTGCGGGTGCACCTGCGCGTCAACGAGCAGATCTTCGCTTACCACGGCGATGACCGCAACCCGCTCTTCTTGTGTGATCCGCAGCAGGGGCCACGGGTGCGTCAGCCGTAGGTCATATATTTCCACGAAAGAGGCTGCCGCGCGCGCCAGGATCGTCCACCTCGCCCTCTCTCGCGCTGCGGGAGAGGGGAGTGGCGCAGCGCAGGGCGCGAAGCGGCTTCAGGCACGGCTTCGCCCTTCTCAGGTCATTGCCGCAATCCCCGGCTTGGGCACTAAATATCCGCACCATGCTCACCGCAACAGGGCAGCTCTCGCTCGGATCAGCGCGCAAGCGCGCGGCGCTGCCCCGATCTATGTCATTGCGCGGGCGCGCTAGCGCCCACAGCACTCCCCTGCGCCAACGGGAGACCCGGCGCCGGCCAACGACTGAACCCCCTGCACAGCAAATCCCCACGCTGCGCGCGCGGAATGCAGGAGCGCGCAGCGCTGCCCCGATCCGTGGCATTGTGAGGGCGCTGACGGTCCCGCAGCAATCTCCTGCGTCAGCGGGAGCCATACATCTACCCAATACGTGACGATGTATTGAAGGTTGGTATCACACCCAACCCAAGGGGTGATCGAGTTTAGAATGTTTTAAGTTGACAAACCTTAAATATTAGATTATGCTAATTCAGTCAGTTAGAATGCTCTTGAGGAGGATGACAATATGGCTTGTGGTCTTCATCGCATTATCACGATCATTTGGGCCATAGCGTTACTCAGCGCTTGCAGCGCATCAACGCCGCCCCCTACTCCCGTGCCGACCCCTTCGGTTTCGTTAGACGGAATCAAAACCTATCTGCTTGACCAGACAGGCGCACTGGTCGAAGCAACCGCACAACTGCGAAAAGCTGCTGATCACTACTACACTTTGGCTCAAGCTGTCAATTTTGATTACGCGACGCTCTGGCAACATGATCGGACTGCGGCGATGGAATCAATTACTGCTGCGCGCGAGGCCTGGATTGGCGCCAGTCCGATCTACGAAAAGATGGAAGGGATCGTCGCCGGTACACCGGCTCTTAGCAAGTTCGATATTGACCTCGATGCAGGCGCTGCCGGCAATGAGGACCCTGAAAACGCCGTATCCTTCGATCTGACGCTGCCTGATGGTCGTGTCTTCCCCAAACCCGGCAATCTCTTCGGTGTAACTGAAAGCGCACTGTGGGGAACGGAACCAGCGTTCACGGCGAGTGTAATGGCCGATTGGAACGGTGATGGCGTGATTGCCTTTGGCGAAACGCTCCCTGATGCTCAGGCGCTTAAAAGCGCAGGAGATTTGCTGGCTGATATGGCCATTGAACTCAATACTGCTGCGCAAGACTGGATCCCAACAGAAGAGGATGCTTTTACCGCGCTTGTTGTCATGGTTCCCACCATGAGCGAATATTTCACTTCCTGGCGCGACTCACGCTTTGTGTTGGGCGATGCATCCGTTCAGCGCGATTTTAATGTGATTTCGCGATTGGCCGATATTCAAGACATCCTTGGAGGATTAGAGATCGTCTATGCTCAGGTGCAGCCACGGGTAGCGACAGTAGATCCGACCCAGGCAACGCAGATTGCAATCGGGTTGCGCGATCTGAAGGCGTTTGTCGCTGATATCTACGCGCAAGAACTCAATGGTCGCAGGTTCACGCCCGAAGAAGCCGATACCTTGGGAGCGGAAGCCCAGAATCGAGCAACTGCAATTACCGGTCAGATTAGCCAGATGGCTGCCGCCCTCGGTGTGCCAATTACTGAATAAAGTTTAGAACTCATAGGGATGAGTCGTATGCCCCCCATACTGTCGAACGTCATTGCTCGATATGGCATCGTCTGGTTATGTCTGGCCGGATTGGTTGGAATACTGATTCCAGCGCGAGCGCAAGCGCAGCAATCTGAACCCGGTTCCATTGCCGAACAGATCCGCGCCAAACTCGTGCAGATCCAGCTTGAGATGGTGGTTGATCCTGGTATTGCGCAGGATCGCCTACGCGAAGTGCGCGCAAGCTATACAGCGCTTGCGCCGATCATTCACCATTACGATCCCGCTGCAGATAGCGCAATGCGCGACGGGTTGACGGCGGCAGAGCAGGCTTTGACCAGCGGAGATCAGCCACTGTTTGCTGCTGCTCGCAGCCAGGTTTGGACATCTATCCTCCGCGGGAGCTATGCTGTTACTACAGGCGCGCTGCGTGAAGGAGACCCGCACACGGCCTGGCAATGGTTGGCTGTGCGCGAATTTCGCCATGCCACGCGCTTTTCACGCCCCAACGCAGACGCAACCCGCGCAATCCTGTCGGTCATTGCAGGCGAGGCATCAGCAGATATGGCCCTGGCGGCAGTGCAGGCCGATCTGCTCGACACGTACCAGGCCCGGCTCAATGAAGCATTGGGTATGCTGATCGCGGCAGACCGACAGGGTTTCGCCAGTCGTCGCGCTGAAGCGGCTGCTCTGGCGCTCGGCTATTTTGCTATTCTGCAACCAGCTTATGCCGAACAACGTGGCGCAGCAGCGGCAGCAAACGCATACGACGCGCTTGCCGACTTAAAACAGGCAGCGTCTTCAGCGATGCCGCTCAACTCGACACTGACTCGCGTTCAGGAAGCGCTGCGCGGATTTCGCGCAGCGCCGCTCAGTCCGGCTGAACAGATTCGGCGCAGCAGTCAGATGCTGCGTTTTCTCCAACTGGTGCCAATCGAGTATGAACGTGGCGTTCGCAATGGTCAGGTTACCGTCGATCTCGAGATTCAGGAAGCCATCACGTTTCATGCAGGCGCTATGGCTGCATTCAACGATCTGCGCGACGCGCTCGAACAACGTGATCCTTCCCTCACTACCGCGGTGGCTGAACAGTTGACGCATTTGGGCGCTATCCTGGCAGAAGCCGGTCATCGTCGCGCTGTCGCTGATCCAGCTACAGTAAAAGAGGCAACCAGCGCATTGACATCAGATTTGCGCCGTTTATTGCCAGTGGAATGGCAGAAGCAAAATAGCGGCGCTGACTTTGATGTAATTCGCGCGGCACTTGACCAAATGGAACAGGCGGTTCGGGCAGGCGATTATATCCGGGCTGAGTCAGCCCGACTTGAAGCCTATGCAATTATGGAGATTGGTCCGGAAGCGAAGCTGATCGCGTTTGCCCCTCAATACAAACCGCTTATCGAAGGCTACTTCTGGTTTGGCCAGAACGAACAGAAGGGGCTGGCCTACCTGATCGGTCAACACGCCTCCCCGACAGAGATTGCCGCAACTCGCGCGGCGCTTGATCAAGCGCTTCGTGAAGCCGAGCAAGCGCTGGCCGGCAGCAATGCGCCTCTGGCAATTACCGCCAATGCCGCCGTTATCGTGTTTCGCGAGGGCTTGGAAGCGGTGCTCATTCTTGCCTCGCTGATGGGCAGTTTGAAAACGCCGATGCAACGACGGTTTCGTCGCCCGCTGTGGATTGGCGCTGGTCTGGCGCTCCTTGCCACGTTGCTTACCTGGATCCTCGCGCAGGGCGCATTGATCGCAATGGCTCGTTTCGGCGAAACGCTTGAGGCGATTGTCTCATTGATCGCGATTGCTGTCTTGCTGCTCATCACCAACTGGTTTTTCCACGATATGTATTGGAAAGACTGGATGGCATCGTTTCATCAGCAGAAGAAGCATATTATCAGTGGTCAGACCGGACAATGGCTCGGTCTGATCACGCTCGGTTTTGCCAGCATCTATCGGGAAGGGTTTGAAACCGTTCTCTTTTTGCAAGCGCTTACCCTCGAAGGAAGCATAACTGTTGTCTTGCTCGGGGTGGCGTTTGGCATGACCTTCACTTTGCTGGTCGGAGTTGCCGTCTTTGTGATGCAGGCTAAACTGCCGCACAAGAAGATGCTCATTGTCACTGGCATCTTGATCGGTGCAGTGTTGCTACAAATGGTTGGGAACACTGTGAATATCTTGCAGGTGATCGGCTGGTTGCCGATTCACCCTATTCGCTGGCTCACGCTACCATATTGGACCGGATTTTGGTTTGGGCTGTATCCAACCTGGGAGGGGATCGGGTTGCAGGCAGCAGCCGCGGTTTTCGTGATTGGGAGCTACTATCTGGCTGAGTATCTGCAACGGCGTCAGCAACAACGGTATGTCAGCGCCTAAGCGACAGGCATGGCGCAATCGGTATTTATTCAGGCAAGGAGCGAGTAGCGTGATGATGCATGATCACGATCCAATAGCTGCAATTGCGGCAGCAGCTATCAGCCACATGAACAGCGATCATGCCGATGCCGTGCTGGCTTACGCTCATGGTCTGGCGGGAATGACATGGGCGCAAACGGCCATGATTACTGACCTCACCGCAAGCGGGATTGAGCTGCTGGTTAGCAGTGCCGATCAAACAGCAACTGTTCACATTCCCTTCAAACCACCACTCACCGATGCCGGTCAGCTTCGTCCAAGGTTGATAGCGCTGGCCAGACAGGCGCGCAATAGGATGACAACTGAAGCGATCATTGAAGCGCCATTGCCCCTGCATGATGAGGATACCGCGCCGCGCCTCTTCAACGCTCTGGCAACGCGGCGCAGTTTCGCGCTGAAGGAAATTGATCCAGCGCCGATTGATCTGGAGTTGATCCGGCAGATGCTGGAAGCAGCAAATTGGGCGCCAAGTCATGGTCAGACTGAACCATGGCGCTTTGCCGTCTACAGCGGCGCAGCTCGCCAGGTCCTTAGCGATGCCTTCGCTGCCGCTTATCGCCTGCTTCATCCGGCAGAACCGGATGGTGGTCCGGGTGAAGTGGCGCAGCGACAGCGAGTCTGGCAAGCGCCTGTGTGGATTGCTATTGGCATGCAACCACATCCAGGGCGACCAGAGTGGGAAGAACTCATTGCCACCGGATGCGCAGTGCATAATCTCCATCTGATGGCAAGCGCGCTCAAACTGGCCGGAAAGTGGACCAGTAGCGCCTGGGCAGTGCATCAGCATGTAGCGGAAGTTGTTGGCTTTGAACCGCAGACACGCTTACTCGGCTTTTTCTATGTTGGTCGTCCCGCGCGATCTGACTGGCCTCAGGGTCAGCGTCGCTGCATACAGGGGAAGGTGCGCTGGTTTGGAGATCATCCGCCAGAACAGTGAGATAGATCATACCGCTGCCCCGATCTATGTCATTGCGAGAGCGTGTCAGCGCCCGCAGCAATCCCCTGCGTCAGCGGAAGACCCGGCGCCTGCCAACGACTGAACCCCCTGCACAGCAAACCCCCACGCTGCGCGCGCGGTGGGGATTGCTGCGCCGCGCGGCGCGGCGCGCACTGATACCAACGCTAGGTGTCCAATCATCGCTGCCAAAGCAACCGAATAGCCGCATCACGCTCACCGTACCGGAGCGAGCGAGGCTGCCTGATCCGTGATGAGGCAGCTCCCGTTCGGATCAGCGCGCGGCGCTGCCCGCGTTCCCGCGCCATCCTCCCGCGGGTGCAGCAGCGCGCCGCGCTGTCCCGATCTATGTCATTGCGCGGGCGCGTCAGCGCCCGCAGCAATCCCCCGCGTCAGCGGGAAGCGCTCCTCAGCGCCCGCTGCTGCTCCTCTCTCCCAGCGGGTTCAAGGGCGGACAGAACGCATGATCGGCACGGCGTTCCATGGCTTGGGGACGCCTTAGATGCCCTCACCCCCTGTCCCCCTCTCCACCTGCGGTGGAGAGGGGGAACGCAACCCCAAGCCTGTGCCGTTCCGATGGGGCAAAACGAGGCTGGCGCACATGTTTTCTGTCCGCCCTTAAACCTCTACGCGGGAGAGGGGCGAGCAGGAGCAGGTACGCCCTCGCAATGACATGGATTACGGCAACAAGGCCCATTTCCACCGCGCAGCCTGGCAATCCCCGGCTCACGCGCTACCAGTCGCCGTTGTGCCATCTTCAGCTATAATAGCAGTCTTGTGGGCGATTCGATTCGTCTGCTGACATTTCTTGGTCATCAACGCAACCATGCGACACTGCCTGCTATGACACCATTCACTATTACAGCCCGTGATCCGGCCAGTCGCGCGCGCGCCGGTCGCTTGCAGACAGCGCACGGCATTGCCGAAACGCCGGTCTTTATGCCGGTAGGCACCCGCGCAACGGTTAAATCGTTGAGTCCCCACGAGCTGCGCGATCACGGGGCGTCGATCATTCTGGGCAATACCTATCATCTCTATCTGCAACCCGGTCACGAGCTGATCGCGCGCCACGGCGGTCTGCACGGCTTTATGCGCTGGGATGGCCCCATCCTGACCGATAGCGGCGGGTTTCAGGTCTTCTCGCTCGTCTACGGCGGGATTGCCGACGAAGTGAAGGGGCGACGTCCGGCGCATCCGGCGCGCCAGAGCGATATGGTGACCGTAACCGAAGAAGCGGTGATCTTCAAGTCGTATCTCGACGGTTCGCGTCACGTCTTCACGCCTGAGCGCAGTATTGAGGTGCAGCACCATCTTGGCGCTGACATCATCGTCTGCTTCGATGAATTGCCGCCATTCCGCGCCGGCTATGAATACACTGCGCAGAGCATGGCGCGCACGCATCGCTGGGCCGAGCGTTGTCTGGCCGCGCATCAGCAACGCAATCGGGCCGCGTTGCCGAATGCCGAGCAACTTCTGTTCGGGATTGTGCATGGCGGGGTCTTCCCCGATTTGCGTCGCGTCAGCGCGCAGGCGATCGGCAGTATGGGGTTTGATGGCCTGTGCATCGGCGGCTCGCTTGGCGCCAACAAGCCCCAGATGTACGAAGTGGTTGATATGACTGTGCCTCACCTGCCCGATGGCATGGCCCGTCATCTGCTCGGCGTAGGCGATGTCGATGATCTGCTGGAAGGGGTGGCGCGCGGAATTGACATGTTCGACTGTGTCAGTCCAACGCGCCTTGGTCGGCATGGCGCGGCGCTGGTGCGCGATCGGGCGCGCAACTGGCGGCTCAATGTGACCAATGCCTCACTCCGCGATGATCCTGGCCCATTACAAGAGGGATGCGCCTGCTATACCTGCCAGAACTTCTCGCGGGCCTACATTCATCATCTCTACCGCTCGAAGGAACTGCTCGGCATCAGACTGGTGAGTCTGCATAACGTCGCCTTTCTGCTCAACCTGATGGCCGAAGTGCGCGCGGCCCTGGCTGCCGGTCGCTTTGCTGAACTTTACACCGAATGGTTGGGCAAGCCGCTGCCGCGACTGACAGCAGTCGATGAGTAGCGCGCCCAACGCCGAGGCTGTGCCGCTGGTCGGGTTGTCTGCGATCAGTCTTGCCGTTGGGCAAGTAGATCACGAATCTCGGTCAGCAGGCGTTCGCTTGCCGACGGTTCGGGTGGCGGCGACGGCGCGGCTGGCGCTGCCGGTCGGGTCAGCAACCGATTGGCGGTTCGCGCGATCAGAAAGACCACCAGCGCAATCAACAGGAAATTGATCACGGCTGTGATGAATGATCCATACGCCAGCACCGGACCGGCGGCCTGCGCTTCGGCCAGCGTTGTGGCCGTCTGTCCGGCCAGCGGGATGAAGTAGTTGCTGAAATCGGCCCGGCCACCGATCAGCAGGCCAATGATGGGATTGATGATATCGTTCACGAGCGAGTTGATGATTGCCGTGAAGGCTGCGCCGATAATCACCCCCACTGCCAGATCGAGCACACTCCCCCGACTGATGAATTCACGAAACTCGCGCAGCATTGGTTGGCTCCCTTTCTGTAGACGCCAGTCATACACCCCGGATTTTTCCGCCCTGCTCACGATTGTCACGTCTGCCAGCGGTTCTCCTGGCGGTTGAGCAGGAGGGACAGGAGATGAACGAGCATGTGGAAGGAACATGCCCGCGCCGTTCAGGTCGGCGCAAGCCGCGCAGCATGGCAATCCCCGGCTTAGTCTCCCAGATCATGCGTGAACGTGTATTGTCTGTCTTTCCGTTGGATCTTTCCGTCATGCTCACGCCAGCCGCTGATAGACAGATTGACGCTGGCGGCAGAGAGAGAACGACCGAGATCGACCATCCATCAGCGTAACCCAGGTGAACGTCGGGACTTAAGGGCGGGTCAGAGAACATTGGTATACCTGCGCTGGAATGCTTACAGGCGTTTGCGCCGGTATTGATCAAGAGCTTTTTGAACTGTCAACTGTTGAATTTTAGTCCAAAAATCTTCACACACAGTTGTGAGCTATCGTCTCCGTTTGCCGGCAATTTGTGATACTGTGTACATAGTATTACCGCTGGCGCACCGAATCAAGCCGGAAAGGGTCTGCTATGGCTCGACCGAAACGTCCGCCGCATCCAATGATCGCGCGCGCGCGCGCCCATCTCCGCGCAATAGCGCCCGATCTACAATTCGCGCCGCTGATCCTGCGCACCCTCGACGGGCCGCCGGGCAGCCCGCGTTACGCGGTCTTGGTCGCGCGTTGCCAGAATGTGGGTGAATGCCCTTACGAGATGGCCGATCCATCGGTTTGCACTGTGCCAAGCTGCGATCTGCGTCGCTCGCTCCGCCTCTTGCTGAATGCCGATGGCAGTCTGGCGCAGGTGATTGAAGGCCATCGGCGCTGGAATCCGCGACCGCTCGATGATGCCGGTCCATAGTGTTGTGAGAGCAACAAGGAGGTTGCCATGTATCACCACATTCTCGTTCCGCTCGACGGCTCGGCGCTGGCCGAGCAGGTGTTGCCGCATGTGCATGCGCTTGCTGCCCGTGAAGGCACCAGCAAGATTACGCTCCTGCGCGCCGTGCCGCCGATCTTTACCACCAGCGTCGATTACAGCGGCCTGCTGGCGACAACTGCCGATGCGATAACGACGCTTGAACAGGAAGCGCTTGAGTATCTCGATCAAATTGCCAGACAGTTTCAGAGCGAGGGCTATCAGGTGCACGCTGAAATCAGCGCGTTGCCGCCTGCCGAGGCAATTATTGAGTATGCCGAAAACCACGATGTCGATTTGATCGTGATCGCTACCCACGGTCGCAGCGGTATCAGCCGCTGGGTCTTCGGCAGCGTCACCCAAAAGGTTGTGCAGGCTGCGCCCACGCCGGTGCTGGTCATTCGCCCGAAAGAAAAGGCGTGAGTAGCGGGCATTTGTGGTCTGGAGCGCGAGCGCAATCGCTCGCGAACCCGCCGGAGCGAAACGGCGTTCGTGCCGGTGGATGATCGCGCGCCATACGCATGCTGATAAGCGGCATTGATCGCCGCCAGCCGATGGAGGGCATGGGAGGAATGACAAATCCTTCCAGGCCCTCCGTCTTCTTTACCCGCACCCGGTATGACGGGCGGGCATAGTGGCGCTCTTCCTGCGCGTTCTCCTGTGAATTGCCTGTGCAAAAGTTGTGTTGCGGCTTCAGCTCTTGACGCAACGATTGCCATGCTGATAATCTGTTCTTAACACTACTTTTTTTCCTTTCCAGCACACGCCCATCGGGCGCGGGCTTGCGTCAAGGAGGACAGCCATGCGAGCGTTCGAATCGGAAAGGATCCACAACATCGGCATATTCGGTCACCTCGGCAGCGGGAAGACAACGCTGGCCGAGGCAATGCTGATGACCGCCCACGCCATCCCGCGGATGGGGCGCGTCGAGGACGGGTCAACCACGAGTGACTACGACCCCGACGAGCACCGACGCGGGATGTCTATTTCACTCAGCGTGCTTCCGCTGGAGTGGAATGGCGACAAGATCAATCTGATCGATGTGCCGGGCGCTGCCGATTTCGCCGGTGAGGCTGCGGCGGCGATGCGGATCATCGATGGCGCCGTTCTGGTGATCGATGCCAGCGCCGGCGTCGAGGTCGGCACTGAGTTGTTCTGGGAGATGGCAGTCCAGCAACGAGTGCCGCGCATTCTGTTTGTCAACAAACTGGATCGCGAGAATGCCAACTTCTACCGCGTGATCGAGCAGGCCCGCGCAGTGCTCGACGCGGCGGTCATCCCGATGCAGATTCCGATCGGGTCGGGAAAGGATTTCAAGGGCATCATCTCCCTGCGCCAGCAGCGCGCATGGTTGACCAGCCCACAACACGACGGTGGCTATATCGAGGCCGATGTGCCTGCCGAACTCGATAGCTTGATGCACGAGTGGCGATCGGCCCTGATCGATAAAATCGCCGCGACGAACGATCATTTGATCGAGCGCTATCTTGAAGGCGGCGAAGATGCGTTGACGCGCGAGGAATTGTTGCTCGGTCTGCGCACCGGCATTGCCGATGGCTCGATTGTGCCGGTCTTCTGCGGCTCGGCCACCGAGGTGGTTGGCATTGCCCAGTTGCTCAACGGGATTGTTGATTCGATCCCCGCTGCCGGGCGGAAAACCACTCAGGCGACCGATCTGACCAGCGGCGCTGACATTGAGCTGCGCCCCGATCGGTCGGAACCGCTGGCCGCGCTGGTCTTCAAGACGATTGCCGACACCTACGGCAAACTGAGCTATTTCCGCGTCTTTTCCGGCGAGGTGCGCGCCGGCATGACTCTGCTCAATGCGCGCACCCGCAAGGAAGAGCGGGTAGCGCACGTCTACATTGTGCGCGGCAAAGAGCAGATTGAGGTGGAAGCGGTTGGCCCCGGCGATATTGGCCTGCTGACCAAGCTGGGCGAAACGCAAACCAATGACGTGCTCTGTCTGCCGTCACGTCCGCTGGCGCTGGAGCCGATCCAGTTCCCGGCGCCGGCATTCATTGCCACGGTGAAGCCGCGCAGTCGCGCCGATCTCGATAAACTCAGCTCAGCGCTGAGCCGTATGGTCGAAGAGGATCCATCGTTGCGCGTCTCGCGCGACGCGCGCACCGGCGAGGCGCTGCTCAGCGGTTTGAGCGAGACCCATCTCCAGATCATTGCCGAGCGGATGAAGCGGAAGTTTGATGTGAATATCGATCTCGAACTGCCGCGCATTCCCTATCGGGAGACCATCCGCAGCATCGCCACAGCCCAATACCGTCACAAGAAACAGACCGGCGGCGCCGGCCAGTTCGCCGATGTCTCGCTGCGGGTTGAGCCGTTGCCCCCCGACCCCAATCGCGAGGATCCGCTCGAGTTTGTCAATGAGATCGTTGGCGGAGTGATTTCGCGCGGCTTCATGCCCGCGATCGAGAAGGGTATTCGCGAAGCGATGGAGGAGGGAATCATCTCCGGCAACCCGGTGGTCGATGTGCGCGCTGCGGTCTTCGACGGCAAGGAGCATCCGGTTGACTCGAAAGAGATCGCGTTCAAGACTGCGGCCAAAGAGGCGTTCCGCCTGGCTGCCCAGAAGGCCGGTGTGATCATTCTCGAGCCAATCTACAACATGGAGATCATCGTGCCCGATCAGTTTGCCGGCGACGTGATGAGCGACATGAGCACGCGCCGCGGGCGGGTGCAGGGCATGATGCCGCACGGCAACGGCAAAACGATCATCAATGCCCAGGCGCCGCTGGTCGAGATCCAGCGCTACGCCACCGATCTGCGGGGCATGACGCAGGGCCGCGGGCGCTTCTCGATTAGTTTCGCCGGCTACGAAGAGGTGCCGCCGCATCTGGTCAACCAGATCGTCGAAGCCCACAAGAAGGAGCTGGAAGCAGCTCATAGCCATTAGCGCCTCTCGATCGCCTGGCTCGCGCCAGCGCCTCCCAGCGGAGCGACCGAAATGGTCGCTCCGTTGTTTTTCGACTGCGGTTCAGTGAGCGTTTGATATCACCCTTCGGTGTGCCATAAGCTCTGCCAGAGCAACCCAATAGCCGCATCACGCTCACCGTACCGGGGCGCGCGTGGCTGCCTGATCCGTGACAAGGCAGCTCCCGTTCGGATCAGCGCGTGGCGCTGCCCGCGTTCCCGCGCCATCTTCCCGCATGAGCAGGGCGTGCTGCGCCGCCGTGATCCATGGCAGGGCGAAGGCGGGAAGGATGACGGTGGGGGTGATCCAGGCGCTAAAGCGGGAGCGTGCCGCGCCGCCCCGATCCATGTCATTGCGAGGGCGCGATAGCGCTGAAGCAATCCCCTGCTTCAGCGCCCGCAATCTTCCTTGACGCCGCGCCCGTCCCGGCGTATACTGTCAATCAATGGCGATGACGGGGACGAGTAGCTGCCGCTTGCCCGCCAGCGAGCCCGGGATGGTGGAAGCCGGGTGGAACCGGCGGCAGTGAAGATCACCCCTGAGCCGGCAGGTGAACCACGGTATTGCGTGCAGTAGCTGCGCCCGGAAGCCCACCGTTACCAGGGCAGAGCGTTGTTCGACGCTCGCAGAGCGCGACGCGCCCACACTGGCGGCGCCGTCGAATTGGGGTGGTACCGCGGGGTTATTCAGCCTCGTCCCCTTCCATAGGGGATGAGGCTTTTCATTTGGCACAGGTGGAGGCGCAATGTTCAAACCGGTTGACACAAACCAGAAATTCCCCCAACTCGAAGAAGAGATCCTGGCCTGGTGGGACGTAAACCAGATTGTGGCCAAATCACTGGAGGCCGGCGACAAGCCGTTTGTCTTCTATGAGGGGCCGCCAACGGCAAATGGTCGCCCCGGTCTGCACCATACCATCTCGCGTTGCTTCAAAGATGTCATCCTGCGCTATCGCGCCATGCAGGGCTATCGCATCATTGGCCGCCGCGAAGGCTGGGACACTCACGGCCTGCCGGTGGAGATCGAGATCGAGAAGAAGCTCGGCTTTAGCGGCAAACCCGACATCGAGCGCTTCGGCATCGCCGAATTCAACCGGCTCTGCCGCGAAAGCGTCTGGGAGTACATCCAGGAGTGGAAGGCATTTACCCGCCGCATTGCCTTCTGGCTGAGCAACGATGCGTATATCACCTACGAAAATGATTACATCGAGTCGACCTGGTGGATCTTCCGCCAGTTGTGGGATCGCGGTCTGCTCTTCCGCGACTACAAAGTGACGATGCACTGCCCGCGCTGCGGCACCAGCCTCAGCGATCACGAGGTGAGTCTCGGCGCGCGCGATGATGTCGATGATCCGAGCGTCTATATCAAGTTCCGCGTCAACGGCACAACTACCCCGCCGCCGGCAGTGGACGGCACGCTCGACGGCGCGTTCCTCGTGGCCTGGACGACTACGCCCTGGACGCTGCCGGCCAACGTGGCGCTGGCGGTCAAGCACGATGCTGAGTATGTCGAAGTTGAGCATCATGGCGAGCGGCTGGTGATGGCGGCAGCGCTGGCGGCGAGCGTTCTGCCTGCCGACAGCTTCACCGTGATCCGCCGCTTCCGCGGCAACGATCTGGTCGGGCTGCGCTACGAACCGCTCTTCCGGGGCGTTCCCGGCGCTGGCGACACGGTTGATTGGGCAACCGCCTACCGTGTGATCGCCGATGAGATCGTCAGCCTCGATGACGGTACCGGGATCGTGCATATCGCGCCGGCCTATGGCGACCTCGACGTTGGGCGCAAGCATGGTCTACCTACGCTCTTTTCCGTCGGACTGGACGGCAAGGTCTTGCCGGAGTTCAGCGATCTCGGCTTCGCGGGCAAGTTTTTCAAAGAGGCCGACCCCGACATCACCCGCAATCTCAAAGCGCGCGGTCTGCTCTTGCGCAGCGGACGGGTGCGTCACTACTATCCCTTCTGCTGGCGTTGCAGCACGCCGCTGCTCTACTATGCCAAGCGTTCGTGGTATATTCGCACGACTGCGTTCAAGGCCGATCTGGTCGCTAACAACCAGCAGATCCACTGGGTGCCCGATCACATTCGCGATGGTCGCTTCGGCAATTGGCTCGAAAACAATATCGACTGGGCAATCAGCCGTGAGCGCTACTGGGGCACGCCGATCCCCATCTGGACGAACGCCGATGGCTCGCACATGGTCTGCATCGGCTCGCTGGCCGAGCTGGAAGCGAAGACTGGTCGCTCATTGCGCGATCTCGACCTGCATCGACCGTATATTGACGAGGTGGTCTGGGAAGACCCCGCACACGGCCTGATGCGCCGCATTCCCGATGTGGCCGATTGCTGGTTCGACAGCGGTTCGATGCCGGTAGCGCAGTGGCACTATCCGTTCGAGAACCGCGACATCTTCGAGATGGCGCATCCGGCTGATTATATCTGCGAAGCGGTTGATCAGACCCGCGGCTGGTTCTACACGCTGCACGCGGTCAGCACGCTGCTCTTCGACCGGCCCGCGTTCAAAAATGTGATCTGCCTCGGCCACATCCTCGACGAGCAAGGCCAGAAGATGAGCAAGAGCAGGGGCAATGTGATCGAGCCTGACGAGGTGATCAGCGCCTACGGCGTCGATGCATTGCGCTGGTACCTATTCACCGCAGCGCCGCCCGGCAATGCCCGCCGCTTCAGCATGAATCTGGTCAGCGAGAGCATGCGCAAGTTCCTGCTCACGCTCTGGAACACGTATGCCTTCTTCGTGACCTACGCCAACCTCGATCAGTGGCAGCCCAATACCGGACGCGCCGCCGAGCTGCAACCAATCGACCGCTGGGCGCTGGCTGCGCTCAATCAACTGACGCAACAGGTAACAGAGGCGTTCGAGGACTACGATGTCTATGCGGCGGCCAACGCCATCGAGCACTTTGTCGATGAGCTGTCGAACTGGTATGTGCGCCGGAATCGCCGCCGCTTCTGGAAGAGCGAGAGCGACGCCGATAAAGAGGCGGCTTACCAGACGCTCTATACCTGTCTGGTGACAGTGGCCAAGCTGGCTGCGCCATTTATTCCCTTCGCCAGCGAAGCGATCTACCGCAATCTGGTCGCCGAGCGCGATCCATCCGCGCCCGAGAGCGTTCACCTCGCGCGCTGGCCGCAGGTCGATCAGTCACTGCTCGATCCGCAACTGGTGGCCGATACTGAAGCCCTGCTCACCGCCGTCTCGCTGGGACGCGCAGCGCGCAAGCAGGCCAATCTCAAGGTGCGCCAGCCCTTGAGCGAGCTGTGGTTGCGCGCCAGCACGCCGGCAGCGCTGAACGGTGTGCGACGGTTCGAGGACGAACTGCGCGATGAATTGAACGTCAAAGCCGTTCGCTACCTCGATGCCAGCAGCGCCGTGGTTGAGTACCGGCTCAAGCCCAATCTGCGGCTCGTCGGCAAGAGGTTCGGCAAACTGGTGCCGGCGCTCACCGCTGCGTTGCGCGAGCTGAGCGGCGATGCGGCGCGCGCGGCAGCGCAGACCGTGGAAGCCGGACAACCGCTGCGCCTGTCGCTCGCCGATCAGGAAGTGGAGCTGCTCGCTGAAGAGGTGCTGGTTGAGAGCAGCGCGCCTGAGGGGTATGCGGTCGCCGAAGCCGATGGCATGCTGGTGGCGCTCAACACAACCGTCACCGAGGAACTGCGGCTGGAAGGCGCGGCCCGCGATCTGGTGCGCTACGTGCAGGAAGCGCGCAAGAACGCCGGGCTGGAGATCAGCGACCGTATCCGGCTCTTCCTGACCAGCCTCAGCGAGGCCGGGCTGCTGGCCGCCACGCTAGAGCGATACCGCGACTACATCGTCGGTGAGACACTGGCGGTTGAGCTGGTGGCCGATGAGCCGCCTGCGACGGCCTTCGTCGAGCGCAACGAGTTCGGTGACGGCGAAGTGACGGTTGGCGTGGTTAAAGCAACTGCTGCCCATGCGTAAGGGGTTGCTGCGTCCGCGTTGCAGCGGCGGGGCGGGTGTGGCGCGTCTGGCGACCGGTCTGCGCCTCATCCGCCCACCCGGCCCTGCCGATCGTTACCGCAACGCCCAGCTCGACGATTTTGGCCGGCAGCCCGCTGCGCCACGGGCGTTGACGCTGCCGGTGACTATGCGCCTGCGCGCCCGCTTTTCCCACCCGGCAGATCGGCTGGTCGGCACTGCCGGTTTTGGCCTGTGGAGCTACCCGTGGGCGTGGCCGCCGCGCATGCCGCAGGCGATCTGGTTCTTCTTCGGCGCGCCTCCGCACGATATGCCGCTGGCGGCAGGCATACCGGGGCACGGCTGGAAAGCGGCAACTATCGACACCGGCGCCCCGGCGGCGCTGCCATGGCTGGCGCTTGCGCCGCTCGTCGCACCCCTCCTTCATCTGCCCCCGCTCTACCGGCGCCTCTGGCCCTGCATTCAGCGCGCCGCCCGGATCGCCGAAGCGGCGATCAACGTTGACCTTACTCGCTGGCACAACTACGAGATTCGCTGGCATGCCACCACCAGCGCCCTGCTGGTCGATGGCCACGTTGCGCTGACAGCGCCAGCGCCGCGCGGCCCGCTCAGCATGGTGATCTGGATCGACAACCAGTACGCCATCGCCCGTCCGACCGGACAGATCGGGTGGGGTTTACACGCCTGCGCCGAACCGCAATGGCTGGAGGTCGATGGGCTGGAGGTAGCCGGGCTGAGGTAGCCCATCGCCCTCGCTGCTGGCCGGCGGTGATAGACAACGCCTGCCGTCGGTCGGCAATCGCCGATTGTCTGCGCCACCTTTCCCAGCAATCAGGTGTTGCGCTTCATCGGTCAGATTCCCTGTTGACAACGGGTATACAATGACTCAAGGCCGCTGGCGCCGCGCCGGCGGTTGCTTGCTTGCCAGAGGATTGCGATGAACGAACCGGCTATTGTTGCAGAAGCATTGACCTATCGGTATGGCAATCTGCTCGCCGTCGATCAGATCAGTTTCACGGTCGCGCGGGGCGAGATTCTGGGCTTTCTTGGCCCCAACGGCGCCGGAAAATCGACCACAGTCAAGATGTTGACCGGTCAGTTGCGGCCCGTCAGCGGGCGGGCGCTCTTGCTGGGGATTGATGTCGCGCGCCATCCGAAACAGGCGCAGGCCCGGATCGGCGTATGTTTCGAGCAGCCCAATCTCTATGAAGAGCTGAGCGGGATCGACAATCTGCGGCTCTTCGCGCGCCTGTTTGGCATGCCCGATGTCGATATCGATGCGCTGTTGCGGCGGGTTGGCCTCGATGGCCGCGGGCGCGATCTGGTCGGGCGCTATTCCAAGGGGATGAAACAGCGGCTGATGATCGCGCGCGCGCTCGTCAATCGGCCCGATATTCTGTTTCTCGATGAACCGACCGAGGGGCTTGATCCGACCTCGGCAGAAGCCATCCGGCGCGTCATTCAGGAAGAACAGCAGCGTGGCGCTACAATCTTTCTCACCACCCACGACATGCACGAGGCTGACCGGCTGTGCAATCGGGTGGCTTTTATCAATAGCGGCAAGATTGTCGCGCTCGACACCCCGCATAACCTCAAACAGCGCTATGGCAAGCGCATGGTGCGGGCCGAAGTGGTTGGCGCAGACGGTTCGCTGCACACGCGCGAGATCATTCTTGACCGTCCCGAAACGCCTGCCGAACTGGCCAATCTGTTGCAACGCGAACAGGTGGTGACCCTCCATAGCGAAGAAGCAACACTCGAAGATATTTTTATCCGCCTGACGGGCCGTGGCCTGGCCTGATCGGCCAGGAGACGGCGCCGGTTGAAGTGATGGATACCAGGGCTATGAACGCTGCTGCCATCGTCGCTTTGATGAGCAAAGATGCTCGCCTCTACTTCGCGAATCGGCTGTTTGCGCTGGTGACTGTGCTGGGGCTGGCGGCCTACACGGTAATCTATTTCCTGCTCCCGGCGACGGTCGATGAGACCTTGCGACTGGGGCTGGTCATCCCGTCGCTCCCTGCAGCGCTGGCCGAGACGCTGGCCGATGAAGCCGTGCAGGTGCAGCAATTCGCCGACGCCGATCAGATGCGCGCCGCAGTGGTCGCCGGCGAAGTGACGGTGGGCTTTGTTTTCCCGCCTGACCTGTATGATCAGATCGCGCGCGGATCGCGGCCAGTCGTGGAAGTGCTGCTGGCGCCTGAAGTGCCGGCTGATTTCGTCAGTGTCTACGAGGCTGCGGCCCGCGAGCTGAGTTTCACCCTCACCGGTCAGGCATTGCCGCTGGAAACCACCGAGATCGTGCTCGGCCCCGATCTGGCGGGAGCGCAGATCGCGCCGCGTCAGCGCATGCTGCCGCTGCTGGCCGTGCTGGTCTTGATGGTCGAATGTCTCGGTCTGGCCAGCCTGATTGCCGCCGAAATCGAGCAGGGCACCATCCGCGCCCTGCTGGTAACGCCGCTGACGATGCGCGGCCTGTTCCTGGCCAAGAGTCTGTTTGGTTCCCTGTTCGCGTTTGCGCAGGCAGCTCTGCTCTTGCTAATCACCGGCGGACTGACGGCAGCGCCACTGCTCAATCTGACGGCAATCTTGCTCGGCGGCGCGCTGATGACCGGCATCGCCTTTCTGATTGCCGCGATTGGGCGCGATCTGATGTCGGTGATGGGGTGGGGCATGCTGGCACTGCTGATCATGGCGCTGCCGACGTCCGATGTGCTGGCGCCTGGCCTGGTTGCGAATTGGGTGCAGGCGATCCCGACCTTCTACCTGGTCGATACGATCTACCGCAGCCTCAATTTTGGCGCAGGCTGGGCGGAAGTGGGAAGCAACCTGCTCGCGCTGGCGGTTTCGGCAGCGCTCTTGCTTGCCGGTGGGATGGCCGTGCTGCAACGGAGGATGGCATGAGTCTGCGACGAATTGGCGCGCTGCTGCACCGCGAGACGGTGCAGGGGCCGAAGAATTTCATCTTCATCTTCACCATCGTGGTGCCGTTGGGTCTTAGCCTGGCATTGGGTTTGCTCTTCGGCACGTTTTTCAGCGGCAAACCGCGCCTGGGGATCGTCGATAGCGGCAATTCGCGCCTGACCGAACTGGCGACGGCAATGCCCGGCCTGATCACGCGCCGGTACGCCAGCGAAAGCGACCTGCGCGCCAGCGTCGCTGATGGCGCGGTAGACATCGGGCTGGCGCTGCCGGCTGATTTTGATCGGCGCATCAGCAACGGCGAGACGGCCACGCTGACCGTCTATGTCTGGGGCGAGAGCCTGTTGCGCGATCGGGTGCTGATCGGCACGGCAATGGCCGATTGGCTGCGCGCGCTGGCCGGACACGAGCCACCGGTCACCATCGTCACCAGCACGCTCGGCGCCGGCGACGATCTGACCTGGCAACAACGCCTGCTCCCCTTGCTCGTGCTGATGACGGTCGTCTTTGGCGCGCTGATGCTCCCCGCGTCGTCGCTGGTCAGCGAGAAGCAGCGCCGCACGCTGACGGCATTGATGGTCACGCCAGTGACACGCGCTGAAATCTTCGTTGCCAAGGGCGCGCTGGGGGTTGCTCTGAGCACGGTGATGGCGGTGCTGGTGCTGGCGTTGAATGGCGCATGGAGCGACCGGATCGGGCTGGCGCTGGTCGTGCTCTTGCTCGGCGCAGTGTTGTCAGCCGAGTTTGGCATTCTGCTCGGTGTGCTGGTCAACGACATCAATTCGCTCTTCGCCACAGTGAAGGCGCTTGGCCTCATCCTCTACGCGCCGGCGCTGATTGCGCTCTTTCCGGCCATCCCGCAATGGATCGCGCAGATTTTCCCAACGTTCTACATGGTCGATCCGGTGATCGCCATTGTGCAACGGGGCGCAACGCTCAACGACATCGCCGGCCATCTGGCTGCGCTGGCCGCAATGATTGTGGCGCTCGCGGTCGGGCTGCGCGTCGCCGGTCAGCGCCTGGCGATCGGGTAACGGTTGACAGTATCCGCCCGGCAGGAACGGCTCATTGCCGCGTTTCTGCCGGGCGCTGGTCATGCGATGGCAAACTCTGATTCTGCACTCGCACAATCTGCGTCGGCGGCGCAATCCCCTCAGCCTGAAACCGCGCGCGCAGCCGCTTGATCAGCTCGTGACGAAGCAGAAACTGGTCGGTGTATGACTGGCCGCGCAGCACGACGGTGAAGCGGATCCCTGTCGCATCGATGGCATTAAAACGCACCAGCGGCTCAAACGCACTCACTGCGCCGGGAGTGGTTGCCAGCACCTCGCGCGCCACCTCGCGCGCAAGCGCTTCCGTCTGCTCCAGATCGGCATGAGCGCCCACCGCAAAATCAACCAGCACGGCCAGTTCCGGCTCTGGCCGACTGAAATTGATCAGCGTCTGCGTGATCATTTGCGCATTGGGAATGATCACAATATTGTTGGCTAACTGACGCAGATACGTATCAGACCAGCGAATATCGGTGACGATCCCCTCTTCGCCCGATGAGAGCCGGATGTAGTCGCCGGGTTTCACCCGGTTGGACACAATGATTTGCACGCCGGCGAAGAAATTGGCCAGGGGTTCGCGCAGCGCGAGCGTCAATCCCAGACTCGATCCGGCAATCACCGTGAGCACCGGGCCGATCGGCAGGCCGAGACTGACCAGCAGCGTGCCGCCAACGGCCAGCGCGGCCAGCCCGCGCAAGAGATTGTTGATCAGCGAGATATTGCCGATCTGGCGATGGCGCAGATAGGTATCGACAAGATTGGTGATCAGCCGCACAATGAAGATGGTCACGGCCAGCGCCATCGTCAGATCGATGATCCGCAGGATGCCGTCCGGCAATGGCGGGGCGGCGGGTTGACTGAGCCAGAGCCATGCCGCCAGAATGAGCGCCCAGAAGGTGAACTGACCGCTGAGCGCGATGGCAATCGACTCGGTCACAATGGCTTCCCGCGCATCAGCCCAGCGCCGCAGGCGCGGGCGGGCGATCCAGTCAAGGGCGAGACCGACGGCCAGGATTAGCCCGATCAGGAGAGCGGCTTCAACGCCGTTGATGGCACTGGCAAGAGGCAATTGTTCAAACATACACTTATTATAGGTTATTCTGTACATCTGCGGGAAACGGACGACATTCATCCCATCCAGCGGGATTCAGCGGGGAATGGCGCCGCAAAGCGCCGATCGCCCTTCGCCTGCAGCGGGTAAAAGGCAAGCAGCGACAGGCACAGGCGCCGGCTCGTTCTGATACCTCTGCGCGCGTCCGTTTCGCGCCATATCTGTGCGCCGCCTGGAAGATGGGGCGCATTCAGGGCATTAGGCCAAATAACAACGATCCTTTTCCTTTTCCCGTCGGGTGAGAGGTAAAACTGATCGGATCCTGTTTCACACTCCAAAGGTAAGTGCATGGAAGACCAACAACGTATCGCCGATCTCCAACGGATGCAGCGCATTGCCACCGGCCTGCTGGCGCTGGCCGGGATTGTCTTCGTCATTGCCAGTATCTGGCGCGATGCCGCGCCGTGGGTGCCATTCGTGCGCGCCTTCGCCGAAGCGGCGATGGTCGGCGCATTCGCCGACTGGTTTGCCGTCACCGCACTCTTCCGCCACCCGCTCGGCATCCCCATTCCGCACACCGCGATCGTTCCGGCGCGCAAGGAACGGATTGCGATCAGTTTTGGCCGATTCATCGAAGAAAACTTCCTCGATCCTGATCAGATTACCGAACGCATCCGCCGTCAGGATGTCGCCACTCGCCTCGCACACTGGTTGCGCCAGCCGCAGCGCGGCGCGCAGATTGCCGATGTGGTCGCCGAAGCGATCAGCGGTCTGCTGCGCGTGATCGACGACGAAGACGTGAGCCAGGCGCTGGCGCGCGGGATCAACCAGCGCCTTGAGACCATCCCGGCAACACCAATCGCTGCTCGTCTGCTCGGCGTGCTGCTGGCCGGTGGCCGTCAGCGCGACGCGCTCATGCAACTGATCGGCCTGCTGGCGACCATCATCAGTGAAAACGAAACCGAAATCCGACGGCGAATTGCCGGTGAACTGCCGCCATGGGTGCCGCGCGTCGTCGATCAGAAGATTTACGAACGGCTGCTGGAGGGGACCCAGCGTCTCTTGCGCGAATTGCAAGACGATCCTGACCACCCGCTCTATCAGCAATTCACGGCCCTCATCGATCGCTGGATCGTCAATCTCCAGTTCGATCCGCAGGTGCAGGCGCAGGGTGAGCTGTTCAAGCGCGAGCTGCTGGCCCATCCGATCGTGCGCGAACTGGCGCAGGCAAGCTGGCGCGATCTCAAATTGACCCTGATCGAACAGAGCATGTCGCCCTCATCGGCCCTGCATCGCTCGATTGCGCTGGCAGTAGGACGCTTTGCCGATCTGCTCGAACGCGATCCCGAATGGCGCGAGAAGATCGATCGCTGGTTGAGCGCAGCAATCACCGCGCTGGTGCGCCGCTACCGCCGCTCGATCGGCGAATTTGTCACCCAGACGGTGAATGGCTGGGACACGCAACTCACCACGCGCCGGATCGAGCTTCAGTTTGGGCGCGATCTGCAATTCATCCGCATTAATGGTACTATTGTAGGCGGACTGGTTGGTCTGATCATTTACACCCTCTCGCTGGTACTGCTCTCGGCCTAAACCACGAGCAACGCTGCTCAGCGCGCAAGGAGGCGAACAATGACAAAGCATAGCAAACAGACAATGATCGACGGTCATCGGTTGCATCCCGAAAGCCTGATGATGAGTTACGGCTACGTGCCGGCGCTCTCAGAGGGCGCGATCAAGTGTCCCATTTTCCAGACCTCAACCTTCGTATTCCAGACTGCCGAAGAAGGCAAAGCCTTCTTTGAGCTGGCGTATGGATTGCGGCGACCGCGCGAAGGCGAAGAGATGGGTCTGATCTACAGTCGTCTCAACAATCCCGACCTTGAGATTCTCGAAGATCGGCTCACCCTGTGGGATCAGGCCGAAGCCGCTGCTGTGTTCGCCAGCGGTATGGCAGCGATCACAACCACGCTGCTCACCTTCCTCCGCCCCGGTGATGTGCTTGCGCATAGCGACCCGGTCTACGGCGGCACTGACTACCTGCTCAAGCATGTCTTGCCGGCCTTCGGCATTCGCCCCTACGGCTTCGTGGCCGGCACGTCACCAGAGCAGGTTGAGACCCAGCTTCGGCGGGAAGGATTGCTCGACCATCTGGCTCTCGTCTACCTGGAAACGCCGGCCAACCCAACCAATGCGCTGGTCGATATTGCCGGATTTGCCGCGTTAGCCAAACGCGCGCCACGTCAGGCGCTGACCGTGGTTGACAACACCTTCCTCGGCCCGCTCTGGCAACACCCGCTGGCCCACGGCGCAGATCTGGTAATCTATTCCGCCACCAAATATATCGGCGGCCACAGCGATGTGATTGCCGGGGTGTGTCTGGGGCGGCGCGAGCTGGTCGGGATGGTAAAAGGGATGCGCACGATTATGGGCACCATGGCCGGCGCGCACACCGGCTGGTTACTGCTCCGCTCGCTTGAGACGCTCAAAGTGCGGATGGAGGCGCAGCAGGCCGGCGCGCGGCGAGTGGCCGATTTTCTTGCCAGCCATCCGCGCGTAGCCCGCGTTTACTATCTCGGCCATCTCCGCACCGATGATCCCCAGTATGCCATCTATCAGCGGCAGTGCCTGGGGCCAGGCGCAATGATCTCGTTCGATCTGCACGGCGGTGAAGCGGAAGCGTTCCGCTTTCTGAACCATCTTCAACTGATCCACCTGGCGGTCAGCCTGGGCGGCACCGAGTCGCTGGCGGAACATCCAGCCACCATGACTCATGCCGATGTAGATCCAGAGGAGCGGATCGAATTCGGCATCGGCCCGGCGATGGTGCGACTTTCGGTGGGCGTTGAACATCCAGATGATCTGATCGCCGATCTGAATCAGGCTCTGCGAGCTGCGTAAATCGTTTTGTTGCGAACACCAACGCATGATGGTGATGATATTCACTACTCTGTGGCTTGACAACGCTGACAGACCGATCCACCATGGTAGCTACAGTTGCAATCAGGCAGCGAAGCGGAGCATGGTCTTGATCGCAGCGCTAGCCGAAATGAGGTGATTGTTATCGACGAACAACGCCGCTCGACAGCCGATGATAACGTGCGCGCAATTGTCAGTCACGATGCTGATGGCGTGATCGTCGTTGACCATAGCGGAGTCGTGCGCTTCCTCAATCCAGCCGCCGAGCGACTACTCGACCGGCACGGCGCTGAGTTGCGCGGTCAGGTCTTTGGATTTCCGCTGGTAGTCGGCGAACGCGCCGAAGTGGAAGTGTTGCGTCCAAACGGCGAGCTGTCGGTTGCCGAGATGCGCGTGCTGTCGATCGTGTGGGAAGAACAGGATGCGATGCTGGTCACGCTGCGCGACGTGACCTTTGAGCGTCAGGCCGAGGCAGCGCTCAGAGCCGCCGAGGAGTTCAGCATCGCCATTCTCAATTCGCTGACCAGCGAAATAGTGGTGGTTGACGAGCAAGGCCAGGTGTTGGCCGTCAATGAAGCCTGGCTGCAACCCGGCCATCAGCACAGTATTGTTGACATGTCAATGGTAGGGGTAGGGGCAAACTACTTTGCCGTCTGCGCTGCGGCGCCGCCGGAAACAGGCGCATCTACCGTCTTGCGCGGCCTGCAATCAGTGATCTCAGGCGAGATCAGCGAGTTTACCTATGAATACCCGCTCGCCGCTCCAGGCGGGACGCGCTGGTTCGCGTTGCGCGCTGTGCCGCTGCGCGGCGATCGCCGTGGCCTGGTCATTGCCCACAATGATATTACCGAGCAACGCCGCGCAGCCCAGATCGCGGCAGAGGCAGAGATGCTGCGCGAACAGTTGCGGCAAATGGAGCGTGAGCTGGTCAATGTCGAAGCCATCTCGCGCCCCGACGAGCTGGTGCGTCTGCCGTTGCGTCAACGCGAACCTGCCCTGTTTGCCTACGGCCTGAGCCGGTATGGCGCACTGCTCGATGAGGCGCTGGCCAGCCGGGTGCATCGCTCGCCAACCCCATCGCGCGCGCTGCGCGATCTGGGCGAGTGGCTGGGCGTCATCTGGGCCGCGCCGCGCGACCTGATCGACATCCACTTGCAGGCGATCCGCGATCGCAGTCAGCAAACGCCGGCCAAAAAACTCCAGGCCTACTTTGAAGAAGGCCGTCTGCTTTTGTTAGAATTAATGGGTCATCTGGCATCATATTACCGATCGATTGCCGCCGGTGATACGCCAGTTCGTCGTGCGTCAGAAGAAGAATAGCAGCGGTAGCGCCTGTTGTGGCCTGCTGCCAGGGCGAACACACCGTGAGTAAAATTGTCTTGCATCTCTATATTGCTGGCCAGACTCCGCGCGCTGAGCGCGCAATCAGCACGTTACGTCAAATGATCACGCATGATCTGGCCGAGTATGAATGTGAATTGACGATTATCGATGTGCTTGCCGACCCACAACAGGCGGAGGAACAGAAGATTCTGGCGACGCCGACGCTGATTAAACTGTCGCCGCCGCCGTACCGGCGCGTGATCGGCGATCTGTCGAGTGTGCCAGATCTGCTCAATGTTTTACATTTACCTCCGCGGCAGTAAGCAACGTTGCCGATGTGCAACCCATAAGGAGTAAAGCGGTGTGCGCTGATCAGATCGAACGGCTTCCTACAGGAATAACCGGCTTTGACCATATTGCCAACGGGGGCTTGCCCAAAGGGCGCACGACGCTGGTATCGGGAACAGCCGGAAGCGCAAAAACGGTGTTTGCCGCCCAGTTTCTGGCTGCCGGTATCAAACGGGGCGAGCCGGGCGTATTTGTGACCTTTGAAGAGACGCCAGAAGCCCTCCGGCGCAATATGCTTGGTTTTGGCTGGGATATTGCCCGCTGGGAGGCAGAAGGTAAATGGGCGTTTGTTGATGTGTCGCCCCAGCCCGAAGAAGAAGTGGTGGAACTGGGCGCGTATGATCTGGGCGCCTTGCTGGCCCGCATTGAGCATGCTGTGCGCAGCATCGGCGCGGTGCGGCTGTCAATGGATTCGCTCGGCGCCATTTTCACCCGCCTCAATGACTCGCGCGTTGTGCGCAATGAGCTGCTGCGCATCGTCAGCACCCTCCGTCGCCTGGGCGTGACCGCAGTGCTGACGGCGGAACGCACGCAGGAGTATGGCGAAATTGCCCGCTACGGCGTGGAGGAGTTTGTCTCTGACGATGTGGTAATCTTGCGCAACCTGCTCGAAGATGAGAAGCGGCGACGCACGGTCGAGATTCTGAAGTTCCGCGGCACGTCGCACCAGAAGGGCAGTTTCCCCTTTACGGTCATTCCCGGCGAAGGGATTCATGTCATCCCGCTCTCGGCAATCGAACTGAAGCAGCGTTCGTCGAGTGTGCGCACCACATCGGGCAATGCCGAACTCGATCGCATGTGCGGCGGCGGCTTCTTCCGCGATTCGATCGTGCTGGTCAGTGGCGCAACCGGCACCGGCAAGACGTTGATGTCAACCACGTTTATGGCTGCCGGTGTGCGCCAGAATGAGCGCTCGCTGCTGTTTGCCTTTGAAGAGAGCCGCGACCAGCTCTTCCGCAATGCCATCGGCTGGGGGATCGATTTCGAGCAGATGGAACGCGATGGCCTGCTGCGGGTGATCTGTAACTATCCTGAAGTAACCAGCCTCGAAGATCAGTTGATCTTTATGAAGGCTGAGATCGATCGCTTCCGCCCGCAGCGGGTTGCCGTTGACAGCCTCTCGGCGCTTGAGCGCGTGGCTACGATCAAAGGCTTCCGCGAGTTTGTGATCGGCCTGACCTCGTTCATCAAACATCAAGAGATGGCCGGTCTCTACACTGCAACGACGCCAACGCTGCTGGGCGGATCGTCGATCACCGAGGCGCATATCTCAACCATTACCGACTCGATCATCCTCTTGCGCTACGTCGAACTCTTCGGCGAGATGCGGCGCGGCCTGACCGTGTTGAAGATGCGCGGTTCCAGCCACGACAAGGACATTCGCGAGTTCACGATTGACAGTCGCGGGATGCATATCGGGCGCCCATTCCGCAATATCTCCGGCATTCTGTCAGGACAATTCACCCACATCGCGCCGAGCGAGATCGATCGGCTGAGCGCGATGTTCCGCGATGATGAAAGCGACGAACCGACGTCATCGTCGTCCAACTGATGGATGCGCTCGCCGCTCCGCTGCTTTGGCGTGTCGTATCGCATCGGCAGAAGCCGGTTTGGCATGGGTGGGAGGTTACAGCGGTGCTATCGGATCATCCTGACTTTGAATCACGCTCGCCCGATCATCGTCTGCTCTCCCCGCCCAATCAGCAACTGCCGCCGGGCGTGGCGATCAATCATGCCAGCGCATTGCTGGCGCTCGATGCGACTGGCACAGTGCTCTTCGCCAGTGAAGCTGCGCTGCGCCTGTTTGGCCGACAGGCTGACGAGCTGATCGGTCTTCCCTTTGGCATCCCGCTCAAGCCCGGTCTGTCCTTTGATGTCGAGATTGTCCGTCCTGACGGGGAAGTGCTGATCGTTGATGTGCGAGTGGAAGCGCTCGAATGGAACGGCGCCCCAGCGCTGCTGGCCGCACTGCACGATGTCACCGAACGCAAGCGCACCGAACAATTGCTGATTGAAACCCAGCAGTTGCTTCACTCGGCGCTTGATGCCCTGCCAACCGCGCTCGCCATTCTCGATCGCGACGGCTCTGTGCTGGCGGCAAACGTGAACTGGCAGCGGCTCGCGCCGCTGCTTGGCGTGAGCGCCGCTCATTGCGCGGTTGGCGCGCCGTTTCTCGCTGCCTGTCGCAATAGCGGCGGGCCGGCTGCTGTGGTTGCTGCCGCCATCGAGCAGTTGCTCCGGCTTGAACTCGATCAGTATACCGGCGAGTTTGCTGCCGAAAGCGACGAGCGGCGCTGGATTGCCGCGCGCGCCGCGCGCTTTGGGATCGGCAACCACGCGCGGATTGTGATCAAGCTGGAAGATGTTTCGGCCCGTCATCGCTCTGAACAGATCGCGCTGGCCCGCCATCGCGTGCTCGAACTGATCGCCCGCCAGTCCGATCTGACCACGATCGGGCGCGAACTGCTGCGCCTGATCAATGAACAGCTCAGTGACATCGTCTACGGCGCATATTCGGTGCGTTCGGCGCCGATCTTCGTCAGTCAGGCGCAACAGGTGTATGAAGATGATCGACTCAGCTTCGATCAATGGGCAGGATTGGTGATCGAACACCCGCCCATGGTTGACGGGCGCGTTCGCGCGTTCGCGATGGACGACCCGCCATGGAATGCGATTCAGGAACTGGCCCAACGGTACGCAGTGAACCGGGTGTGGCTCATCTCGTTGCGCACGAATCGCGATCACGCCGATGGCTGGCTCTTGTTCTGTCGACGCAGCGCAGCGCCACTGGCGACCGACGACTTGCAGATCATCGATCTTATCGAGCAATTGACAACGATTGCGATCGATCAGCATACGTCGCTGCGCGAATTGGCTTATCATGCCCATCACGATGCGCTGACTGGTCTGCCGAATCGATTGCTGTTTGAGGATCGCCTGCATCAGGCACTTGAACATGCCCGCCGCGATAACACGATGGTGGCAGTGTTGTTTATCGATCTCGATCGCTTTAAGCAGGTGAACGACTCGCTGGGTCACACGATCGGCGATCTCTTGCTGGTGCAGGTTGCGCGCCGGTTTGAGATGTGTGTGCGCGCCACCGATACGCTGGCCCGCCACGGCGGCGATGAGTTTATGCTTGTCGTGCCCGATGTGACCAATCCACAGCAGGTAACGGCAATTGCGCAACGACTGCACGAAGCGCTGCATCACTCCTTCTTCGTCAACGGTCACGAGATCTTCGTCAGCGCCAGCATTGGCGCCAGTCTCTACCCGATCGATGGCACCGATGTGATCACGCTGGAACAAGCTGCGGATATGGCTATGTACCGCGCCAAGAGCACCCTGCGCAACAGTTTTCAATTCTTCGATCCGGCGATGACCACCACGTCGCTCGAGCGCCTGCGGCTGGAAACATTGCTGCGGCGCGCAATCGAACGTAACGAGCTGTTGTTACACTACCAGCCGAAGGTGGATCGCCAGGGGCGCCTGATTGGCCTCGAGGCGCTGCTGCGCTGGCAGAATGCCGAGCTGGGAATGGTATCACCGGTGCAATTCATCCCCCTTGCCGAAGAGACCGGTTTCATCATCGCGATTGGGGCATGGGTGCTCGACGCGGTTGCCCGCCAGCTCGTGGCATGGCAGCAGGCTGGTTTGCCTATCGTGCCGGTCGCCGCCAATGTGTCAGCCATTCAGTTTGCGCAGACCAGTTTTGTGGAAACGGTGGCTCATCTGCTGGATCAGGTGAAGCTGCCGACGCCGTGGCTGGAACTGGAGCTGACCGAAAGCATGCTGATGGGCGACATCGAGCATCTGCGACGTCAGATGCAAGAACTGCACCGGCTGGGGGTCATGCTGGCGATCGACGATTTTGGCACCGGCTATTCCTCGCTAGCATATCTGCATCGTCTGCCGATCGATGTGCTCAAGATCGATCGTTCGTTTGTGGCCCGGCTTGATCATGATGACGCGAAACTTGAGCGCAATCTGGCGCGCGCGATCATTTCGCTCGGCCACCATCTGGGCGCGCAGGTTGTCGCCGAGGGGGTTGAAACTGCGATGCAGCAACGCATCTTGCTTGAAGCCGGGTGCGACATCTTTCAAGGCTACCATATCGGTCGCCCGCTCCCGGCAGATCAGATCGTGGCCTGGTTGCAGACTCGCAAGGAGCAGTGACAACCTGCTCGCTGCTGGTAGCCGATGGCGCAATCCAGGACGCGAACGAATATCACGAACAATCCTTCTCTCGCGGCTGCCGGGGGAAACGTTTGCCTGCAAAACCGGCCTCACCTACGACCCATTTCCCGCCAAACGTTGCGCCAGCCTGTTCACCAAATCGCGCAGATAACCGGCAGCCAGCAACAGCCGACTGCCATACCACGAGAACATCTCGCCATCGACCAGTATCGTCGGCGCGCCGAATTCAGCCTCGAACGCCTGACAGTGGCGCTCGGTAAACGGAAACGGCTCAGTCGAGAGCAAGATCAGATCTACCTGCGCTGCGCGAATCTGTTCAGGATCAACCACCGGGTACCGACTCGATTCCACTGTAGCAAACGCATTGATCAGGCCACAACGAGCAAGCATGTCATGAATGAAGGTGGCATGCCCGGCAACCATGAACGGTCGCTGCCAGATAACATAGCCAACCCGCAGCGGTATGGGCATGGCAGGCAGACTGGCGAATTGTTGCGCAATTGCCAGCGCCAGCGCCTCGGCCTGCGTTGTTCGATCAACGAGCTGACCAACGCTGCGGATCATCGCCAGCGCATCGCTTAGCGTGGCAATGTCGCTCATCCAGACCGGATAGGCAGCCGCCAGCCGTTCGATCCCCTCGCGATAATTCTCTTCTTTGTTGCCAAGGATCAGGTCTGGTTGCAACCGATCGATCACGTCGAAGCGAAACTGCTTCGTGCCGCCGACAACTGGAACGTCGGCCACCTGCGCAGCCGGATGAATGCAAAAGCGGGTGCGACCGACAACTGCTCCCGCCAGCCCAAGATCGAACAACAACTCGGTCTGAGATGGCACCAGCGAAATGATCCGCTGCGGCTGCTGCGGCACGACGACTGTCCGCCCCATCTGATCAATGAATCTGCGTGTGGAGTGCTCAAGCATACTTGCCTTTCCCCGGCGCTTGATGTCTCGTTCTATAGTAGCACGACGACGCGAGGGGAATGCGCGATGATCCGTGTCATACCCTTCCCCAAGTACTCATGCCAACTTTAGGTATCCAATCATCTCTGCCAAAGTAACCGAATAGCCGCATCACGCTTACCGTACCGGGGCGCTCGTGGCTGCCTGATCCGTGACGAGGCAGCTCCCGTTCGGATCAGCGCGCGGCGCAGCCCGCGTTCCCGCGTCATCCTCCCGCCGGGGCAGCAGCGCGCCGCACTGCCCCGATCCATGTCATTGCGAGGGCGCGCCAGCGCCCGAAGCAATCCCCTGCGTCAGCGGGAGTCGTGCCTCAGCGCTGGCTGTTGCTCCCCTCTCCCGCTGGGAGAGGGGCTGGGGGTGAGGGCGCGCAGGCGATGGCCACGCCATCGCCATCTCGGTCTTACCACCGTTCGGCGCGCGATCGGTGCTGCCCCCGTAACCGCTCTTCGGAGCGCTCCCGCCGCATCCTGCTCACTGCGGCAGCGTTGATGTGGCGGCCCGATACGTGACCATCTATCGAAAGTCGGTATCATTCCAGCGCGGTCGTCAAGAGAAGAGGAACACCGCGCGGGCACGCCAGCGCCTGCTCCGCCCGCTCTTGCGCTGCGAGAGCGGGGCTGGGGGCAAGGGTAAACCGGGCGCCAGCGCAGGTGATTGCCACGCCACACTCGGCGCGGCGCGCAATGACCTGAACGGCGCTGACCGTTGCGCAGCGTAGCCATCGTGAGGTACGATACAGGCGTAGACTGGTATCAACACAAAGGAAGGCTGCGATGAGTCTGCGGGTTGCTTCTCTCTTGCCCTCGGCGACCGAGATTGTCTGCGCGCTGGGGATGGCCGATACCCTGGTTGGCGTTTCTCACGAGTGTGATTATCCGCCGGATGTGGTAGCAACACTGCCCCGCCTGACCCGCTCGGCGATTCCGGAAGGGTTGGCCCCGTCTGAGGTCGATCGCGAAGTGTCGGCGCGGCTGCGGCGCGGCGAGAGTCTGTATGTGGTTGATGAAGCGCTGCTCGCCGAGCTGCGTCCCGATCTGCTGATCACGCAGGAATTGTGCGATGTGTGCGCCGTCGCTTTCGCCGACGTCTGCCGAGTCGCTGAACGCCTGCCGGGCGCGCCGCGCGTCATCTCGCTCACGCCGCCCAATCTGCTGGCCATCCTCGATGATGTGCGAGTGATTGCGGCGGCGCTCGGTGTGCCGCAACGCGGCGAACGTCTGATCGCCCACCTTCATCAGCGGTTGCGCGAACTAGAGACGCTGACACAAACCCAGGTCAGTTCCCGCCCGCGCGTCTTCGCGATGGAATGGCTTGATCCGCCGTTTGCCGCCGGTCATTGGGTGCCGGAGATGATTGCGCGCGCCGGTGGTGAAGAGGTGCTGGGTCGCGCCGGTCAGCCCTCGTTTCGCGTTACGTGGGAAGAGATCATTGCCGCTAAGCCCGAGATCATCCTGCTGATCCCGTGCGGCTACAACGAAGCGCAGGCATGGCATGAATGGCATCATCTGCCCAAACCGCCCGGCTATGAGACGATCCCGGCAGTGCAACAGGGGCGTATCTACGCCATGGACGCGAACAGTTACTGTTCGCGCCCATCGCCGCGCCTGATCGAAGGGATTGCCCGCATGGCGAGCATCTTTCACCCAACACTGCTGACACCGGAAATGACAGCGTAATCGCGCTCGACGCTGATCGGCAGGGCTGCGTCGCCTCTATCACGACATCCGTACAGGGTTGCGATACCGCAACCAGCTTTTGCCTTGATAAACCAAACTAAACAGCGCATACTAATCGTAACTTTACAGCATTTATTTCTCGGTTCGCTCACACGATGAGGCACAGCGATGGCCCGCCCAGCCAAATCGCAACAGACCCCCAATCTTGCCGGGCTGATCCGACAGACAGCCTGGCAACAGATTGCCGAACAGGGCGCGCCAGCCCTTAGTCTGCGCGCGATTGCCCGCGCGCTCGGCATCACTGCGCCTGCAATCTACAATTACTATCCTGACCGGGATGCGCTGGTGACGGCGCTAATCATTGATGCGTACCGCTCGTTTGGCGATGCGCAACTGGCTGCCCGTGACGCCGTGCCTGAGACTGATCTGTCCGAACGACTCTATGCAATTGGTCTGGCCTATCGACAGTGGGCGATGACCTATCCCGAACGTTACCAGCTCATCTTCGGCACTCCCATCCCCGGCTACGTCGCGCCGCAGGATCAGGTCGGCCCGGTTGCAGCCCGCTCACTCAGCGCGCTGGTAAGTGTCGTTGAGTCCCTCAACTGCGCCGGGCGGCTGCGCGTCACCGATCTGCCGGCCATTCATCCCGCTTACCAGGCCGCGCTGGCGCAGTGGCAACAGGCCTGCGCCAGCGCTGATCCAACCAGTTTCACTGTAGCTTTGCTGATCTGGGCGCGGGTGCATGGGCTGGTCTCGCTCGAGCTGAGCCGCGCCATTCCGCCGTTTGGCCCCGATGGCGATGCGCTATACCAGCGCGAACTGGAATGTATTCGCCGCGAATTTATCGTGTCGTAAGCTGAGGCGGGCAGCAGATGCCGTGCCCGCCTGCGCGAAAGGATCAGCCCCATGAAGATCGTCATTCTTGACGGCTCTGATGCCAGTGACACACTCGGCCAGCGCATCGTCAGCGCCACCCGCGCGCACTTTGCCGCGGCCAACCACGACGTCCACACCTTTGTTCTGCGTGATCGGCGGATCGGAAACTGCGCCGGCGACTTCTTCTGCTGGGTTCGCACCCCTGGGCAATGCATGGTAGCCGATGACAACCGCGTGATCGCTGCTGCCATCGCTACTGCCGACCTGCTCGTGTACTGCACCCCAATCACGTTTGGCGGTTACAGCGCGACGCTGAAACAAGCCGTCGATCACCAGATCCAGAATATCTCGCCCTTCTTTGTGAAGCTCAACGGCGAGACTCATCACGCTAAGCGCTACGATCGCTATGCCGACTTCCTCGTCATCGGCTGGCAATCTGAGCCTGATCCTCACAGCGAAGCGATCTTCCGTCATCTCGTCTGGCGCAACCATCTCAATTTCTACGCCCAGACCTGGCATTGTGAGGTTGTCACCGGGAATCCGTCAGCAACCGCGCTGACCGCCCAGATTGCGCTCGCTTCTGATCGAATGGCTCGCGGCGAGTCCGATCCCATGCCGGCCCTGCCGCCACTGCCTGACCTGGAAGGACGCCACGCGCCGCCGCGCAACGCCCTCCTGCTGGTTGGCAGTCCACGCAATCGCAAGAGCACATCTCATGCGATCGGCAGTTATTTGCTGGAACAACTGCGCGCCTATGGGGTGGAAACCGATACGATTGCCATCTATCCCTCGCTTCGCCAGCCCACCAGGATGCAGCTTCTGCTCGATCGAATCGACGCGGCAGATCTGATCGTGCTTGCCTTTCCCATCTACATCGATAGCCTGCCCGCCCCCGTCATCACCCTGCTGGAACGGCTGACTGCTCATCGCGCCGCGCATCCTGATGTTGGCGGACAGTTTGTTGCGCTCGCCAATTGTGGTTTCCCCGAAGCGCAGCACACAACGAATGCGCTGGCGATCTGCGCTGTCTTTGCCCGCGCCGCCGGATTCATCTGGCAGGGCAGCCTGGGGCTGGGCGCTGGCGAAGGGCTGGTACACGGCACACCGCTCGACGAGATGGATGGACGGGTCATTCCGTTGAAGAGAGCGCTCAAACTGGCTGCCAGAGCGCTTGCGCAGGGTGAACCGATCCCGGCAGCGGCACAGCGGTTGATCAACCGACCAACAATTCCGCCGTGGCTGTATCGCTTCGTGGGCACAATTGGCTGGCAGCAGCAGGCCCGCCGCTGGCGCGCGCAGAAGATGCTCGATCGCAAGCCATACCTGTCGTGATATAGCGAGTTGGTGTGGTCGGGTGGCGAGACGCGGGATGCCCCGTTTCGGAACCGGGCAACCACTTCATCAGGAGGTAAGCGACAGCGCAGCAATTGCCGCGCGCTGCGCAAGCCAGTTGGTGGCTGACTGCGCGGCAAAGGCCAGGAGTGTCGGCCAGTCCCAGCCGCGCCAGAGACCGAAGACGACACCAGCCCGAAAGACATCGCCGGCGCCAGTTGTGTTGGTCACAGTGATCGGCGGCGGCGACACCTCGTACCACTGACCGTCGGCCAGCGCGCGCGCCGGATTGGCGCCATCGTGGATCACCACCGGCGCGCCGCGCAGATTGTGGAGGGCGCGCGCCCGCGCCGATGGATCGGGGGCCAGAAGCGCTGCTGAGGTCACGATGACACTTGCCGCCTGCGCCAGTTCTTCGTCAGGCGACGCGACATCGCCTGCCACGACCAGCCGCTGGGCCTGTTGCGCCGCGCGGGCGACTTCGCTCGTCTGGATGCCGTAGCGACTGACGCTAACGATCTGACAGGCTGCCAGCGCCGTCAGCGGCGGCGGCGAAGCCGCTGTGCCCTGGCGGAGCGCAATGATCGCGCGTTCGCCATCGGGCGTGATCAACACATGGCAAACCGGCGTGGCTGCGCGCGGATCACGTTCGATATGGGTAGACAGGCCGAGACGATTCAACTCGGCCAGAACCAGATCACCCGGCGGATCGTAGCCCAACCGGTCGCCGTAGAGGGCTGGAGCAGCGCCCCATTCAGCCAGCGCGCGCGCTTCATGGAAAGCGTTGCCGCCCGCTTCCCAGCGCGTGGCGAGCGCATGCACGCCTGATCCTGGCGTCGGACAGCGCGGCACCCAGATCAGCAAATCGGCGCAGATTGAACCGTAGCAAAGGATTGGGGTCACGGCCATCACCTGCACACCAAAGGGTAGTCATATTTCTCAGTATACCATTGGCCATCGGTTCAGAGAAACCCGACAGCAAACGATGATTCTGCGCTGGCGCACGGCGAGCGAACGCCGCGTTACCTTTTTGCTCGCGCCGGTTGAGAACTCGCCAGAATGCGGTACAATAGAAACTATGCATGACGAAGATATCCAGCGTCTCCTCCATCAGCGGCTGCCGCCAGAAGTGCTTGCCGGCCCCGCCGAAATCCGCCGCTACAGTGACGAATTGCTGATCATTCTGCCGATCAGCAGCTCGCTAGAGTCTATCCCGCTGTTACGCGAACAGACCCGCCGTGATCGCATGCGGATTGCGCGCGAGATTGAACGACACAGCGGCCTGCCGGTCGCCTGGGGGATGCGCACCGCCGAACACGAAGTGCTCTTTACAACCCGCACGGTGCCGGTGATGACCCGGCTCGGTCGGGCGGAACGCGAATTGCTCGATCTGCTGGTTGCAGTTGGCATTGCCGACACGCGCAGCAGCGCCCTGGCCTACATCGCCCGCGCCTTTGCGTATGAGCATCAGGAATGGCTCGCCGAAGCGAGAATGGCCGTCAGCGAGATGGCGCGTGTGCGCGCGCGGTTGAACCTGCAACCGCGTCCTGGCCCGCCAACGGTGCCGCCCGATCCTGACGATGCCGCTTGACAAGATCGCCAGCTTGCACTAACCTTATTGGCGTCGGGGCGTGGCTCAGCCTGGTAGAGCACCGCGTTTGGGACGCGGGGGTCGTGGGTTCAAATCCCTCCGCCCCGACCACATTTGCCACGTGGCAACGACCGCCGGCTCGCACTTCCGGCGGTCTTCATGTGTGGAGCATGTATGCCGACGGTTCTGATCGTCGAAGACGAAACCACGCTGGCCGAAACACTCCGCTACAATCTTGAGCGCGAAGGGTATTCGGTAATCATCGCCGCCGACGGCGTGCAAGGACTCGACCGCGCGCGTCGCGATCAGCCCGACCTGATCGTTCTCGACATTATGTTGCCCCGGCTTGATGGATTCTCGGTCTGTCGCATTCTCCGCCAGGAGAGCGATGTTCCGGTGATGATGCTCACTGCGCGTCAGGACGAGGTCGATCGGATCGCCGGCCTTGAATTGGGCGCCGATGACTACATCAGCAAGCCGTTCAGTCTGGGTGAGTTCCTGGCCCGGGTGCGCGCCATCTTGCGGCGAAGTGAGCGCCAGCCTCATACCATCGAGCGCGAAGTGCTCGAAGCCGGCTCAATCCGGGTTGATACCAGCAGTCGCCGGGCATGGCGCAACGGTCAGGAACTGAGTCTGCCCCAAAAAGAGTTCGATCTGCTCACCTGCCTGATGCGTAACCGGGGCATTGCCCTGACCCGCGATCTGCTGCTCGAACGGGTGTGGGGGCAGGATTTTATCGGTGATAGCCGCACCGTCGATGTGCATATCCGCTGGCTGCGCGAAAAGATCGAACCTGACCCTGGCAAGCCGGTTTACATTCAGACAGTGCGCGGGGTTGGATACCGGTTTGAACCGCCGCAAGAACAATCCTGATTATCGATGACACTCCTCGAGCTGACGCTATCGGTAGCGACGATCGTGCTGGCAATCAGCCTCATTGTCGTCGCTCGCCGTTTGCGTCTCTCGATGAGTCGATCCGGGCCGAGCGCCGAGCGCGTCGCTCACCAGATCGATGCGCAACAACCAGCAGCCATGACCCAGATCTCATCCCCTCCCATCCATGCGTTGCTTGATCCAACCGCCCAACCGCTCTTTCTGGCGCTGTCGAAAGCCATCGATACCGGCATCATCGCGGTTGATGCCGAACGCCAGATTGTCTTTCACAATGATGCCGCTGCCCACCTGCTCGCCGGGCCGGCCAGCGCCATCGGCAGCGGCCTGATCACTCTGCTTCGCGATCATCAGGCTGATCTGCTGGCCCGCGATGTGATCAACGAAGGCGAAGGACGTGAACTGACGATCCGCCCGCTCACCACCGGACGCACGCTGCATCTCAATTACACGCCGCTCACGCAGGACGACGGACGACCAGCCGGCGTGTTGATCGCGATCCGTGATCTGACCCAGATCAGCATGCTGGAACGCGCCCGCCGTGATCTGGTGGCCAACGTGTCGCACGAGCTGCGCACGCCGCTGGCCTCACTCAAATTGCTGGTCGAAACACTGCAATCAGGGCCGCCGCCAGAGATCGCCAGCCGCATGCTTGCCCAAATGGAGCAAGAGATTGATGCAGTCACCCAACTGGTAGACGAATTGCATGAATTGTCACGGCTCGAATCGGGTCGCGTATCGCTCAAACTGGCTCCGCAGGCGGTCTGGCCGGTGATCGAGCGCGCGATTGAGCGTATTCGCCCACAGGCCGATCGTAAGCAGCAGACGATCTGTGCCACTCCGGCCCACCATCTGCCGCCAGCGCTGATGGATAGCGACCGCATCGGGCAGGTGCTGCTCAACCTGCTGCACAATGCGGTGAAATTCACGCCCGAAGGCGGCACGATCACTGTTGCCGCAGAGAGCCTGACGCTGACCCACGATGACCCGGCGACGATCACAGAACGCCCGCCGCATCCTGCCGGAACGTGGGTGTTGGTCACGGTGAGCGATACCGGCATTGGCATCCCCGCACGCGAGATCCGGCGCATCTTCGAGCGCTTCTACAAGGTCGATCGGGCGCGCACCCGCCATGCTGGCGGCACCGGTCTGGGGCTGGCTATTGCCAAACATCTGATTGAAGGACACGGCGGTCGGATCTGGGCGACCAGTCAGGAAGGGCATGGCTCAACCTTCTGGTTTACGCTGCCTGCCGCTTGAAGGTCACCAGAGCCGCTCCCAGGCACGGGCAATAGGGCGCGACAGGGGATCACATAGATCATCATTGCGCCTCCGCGTGTCATTGCGCACAACGCGGCGAGCGCGAGAAGCGCACAGTGATCCTCCTCTGATTACCGACGGCGCTATGCGCGCAGATTAGCCAGTCAGAGTGCGCGCAAAGAACCAGATCGTCAGACTCATGCTCACCCAGACCACCACCGCGCGCACTCGTCTGGCATCGACCCGGCGCGCAATAGCAGCGCCGCCGTATCCGCCGACAATCGCCCCTACTGTCATGACTAGCGCCGGCCCCCATGCGATCAAACCGGTCAGCGCAAACATGATCACGGCGATCCCGTTGACGAGCGCGGCCTGCACCGTCTTCAAGGCGTTCATGCGGTGAATGTTGGTGTGGCCGAGCAGCGCCAGAGCAGCCAGCGTGAGAATCCCCAGGCCGGCGCCGAAAAAACCGCCGTAGATCGCAATCGCGATGTAGACCAGCGCGACCAAACTGCGCTGCGCTGCGCTGCCATTGCCGGCAACGCGCTGGGCCAGACGGGTGATCTGCGGGCTGAAGGCAAAAACAAGTGTTGCGAAGAGCAGCAGATACGGGATCAGCGCGGTGAAGCGCCGTTCATCGGTCACCAGCAACAACAGCGCCCCCAACAGGCCGCCAGCCAGACTCAAGCCGCTGAAGAGCCAAATATCGCGTCCCTGACCGGCCAGCTCGCGCCGATACGCGCCTACGCTGGCGAGCGTGCCCGGCCAGAGCGCGAGCGCATTGGTCGCATTGGCCACAATTGGCGGCACACCTGCAACCAGGAGCGCCGGAAACGAGAAAAAGCTGCCGCCGCCGGCAATTGCATTCAATACTCCGGCCAGCAATGCTGCGGCAAAGATGAGGATCAGATCAAACAGTTCCACGAAGCGCACCTTTCATCAGATCATCAGATGTTTCAATCCATAAAGAAAGCCGGGTATCGTGACCGGCAGATCAAACTTGCTCTATCGCTCACGCCCCGGTTTGAGCCGTAATCGTCGTTTCGTGACGCGCCAGAATCTGGCGGGTAATTGCAACTGCGGTCTCGCTATCGCCTCTCGCGATGGCGGCCACCAGTTCATCATGCAACCGATCGTCTGCGCGCGGCGTAACAACATCCCACAACACGCCCAGCGCTTCGCGCAGCGCAGTTGCAAACAACCGGTACAGTTCGCTCAGCATCGGATTATGCGTCGCCCGCGCAATCGCGCAGTGCAACTCGACGTCGGCAGTGAGCGCCGCCGCCATATCGCCGCTGGTCAGGGCAGCAGCGCGCGCCGCCAGACACTGTTGAAGCTGCGCCAGGTCTTCATCGGTGCGCCGGATGGCTGCCAGCGCTACCACCTCCAGCTCAAGCGCGCGCCGAACTTCGTGTACCTCTTGCGCTTTGGCCTGTCGGAGTCGGGCAGCCAGCGACTCAGCGCTCATCGTGGCCCGCACATAGGTGCCATCGCCCTGGCGCACCTCCAGCAGACCTTCGTGGGCCAGCGCGCGAATGGCTTCGCGCACCGTCGAGCGGCCAACCCCCAGTTGCGCCATCAATTGCGGCTCTGGCGGCAAGCGACTGCCCACCGGATAATGCTGGGACTGGATCTGCTGGCGCAGATACGCGATAACTTGTTCAACCAGATGCTGGCGAGCGATGGTCATGACGACTCACGACGAAAGATCATATCATCTGATGTTTTATTGTAGCACACTGCGAATGATCCGTCAATGCTGTTGTCAGGCAGGCGTATGCCAGCATTCCCTGATATACTTCCCTTCTCGGTGACCTGTTGGGTCGCCCCTACACCACGGGCAGAGGCATCTCACTTGCCGATCTGCGTCATCGAGGCTACAATACAGGCCAGAGCGCAACGCTGCGGTTGACCGTCCGCTGTGGAGCTACGCATGTCCGAATTACGGCAAAACATCGCCACCCGAGAATGGGTCATCATCGCCAGCGAACGCGCGCGCCGTCCCAATGCCTTTACCGAAACCCGCACTCAACCCCTCACCGCCGGGCGACCATCGCGCGATCCGCACTGCCCATTCTGTGTGGGCAATGAAGAACTCGATCTGGAAGTTGCGCGTTATCCGGCTGCCGATCCGTGGCAGATTCGGATTGTGCGCAATAAGTTTCCTGCTCTGATCGATCAGGGGCTGGTCACCCGCCACTTCGATGGCGTTGAGCGAAGCCTGAGCGGCTACGGCTACCATGAAGTGCTGGTTGAGCACCCACACCACAATACCACCCTGGGCCTGATGAGTCAGGCCGAAGTGCATGCAGTGCTGGCGACCTATCTCAGCCGTGGGCGAGCGATCAGCACCGATCCGCGTATCGAACAGATCGTGATCTTCAAAAATCATGGCGAGCGAGCCGGGGCATCGCTCCAGCATCCGCACAGCCAGATCATGGCGCTGCCGATCGTGCCGGGTGACATTCGCCACCGGATCGAAGAGGCGCGCCGCTTCTTCGATGACACTGGTCAATGCGTGTTTTGCGCGATGCTGGCTGATGAACTGGCGCGCAATGAACGTATCGTCTACGCCAACGATTACTTTGCCGCGTTCGTGCTCTATGCGGCATCGTCCCCCTTCCATCTCTGGATCGTGCCTCGTCAGCACCGAGCCAGCTTCTTCCACATCGACGATAATGAACTTGACGGACTGGCTGACGTCGTGCGCGAAGTGTTTCGCCGCCTGTATCTGCGGCTGAACGATCCCGATTTCAATCTCGTCTTGCGCTCAACCCCGGTCAAAGAGCCGGAAAACGGCTATTTTCACTGGTATCTGGCCGTGGTGCCTCGCCTCTCGTACATGGCCGGCTTTGAAATGGGCAGCGGAATCTTCATCAACCCCAGCATTCCCGAAGCCTGCGCCGCATTTCTGCGCGAAACCGACTAGCCGGCGCAAGCAGCGCATCAGGCTGCGCACCCCGCCGCGACGATCGACCTTGCCCACCAGTGAGCGCAACACCGTACAGCATCGTCGCTGCGGCGACGCAGCCACCGCCGGCGCTACAGCATGCATGCCGCCAACGAAGGTAGAGAACCGACAACACCTTGCTATCTGTCGGCAAAAATCGGGTATACTGTGTTTAATCTGGTGTAAAAGCCAGTCAGGCTGGCTTGGCCGCGCTTTGGAGCAGAATGGGGTTTTGGTATGACCGGCGCATTTCCTCTCAGCGACGCAACCGCCAAAGCGCTTGCGCCGTGCAATTTGCCCTTGTTGCGCCAGGATCCGTTTGTGCGCAGCCGCAGCAGCGCCAGCATACACGATCTGCCGGAGCCGATCCGGCCAGTCATCCGTCGTCTGTATCAGACGTTGCTGGCGATCTTTGCGCAGTTTGGCCAGAATCGTCAGATCGATCAGCAAACCCTGCGCCGCTTGTTGCGAGAGGCTGACTGGTCAGCGCTAATCCAGGAGGTGCGCAGCATCTCGCTCAGCCAGGACGATCCGATCCTTGGTCAGGTGATTCATGATGTGCGCGGCGGTTCGCTGCAAGCGCTGGCGTTGCAACTGCAACTGCTCGAACTCGAACCGGCAAAACCGCTTGAGACGGAACGCACGTACCTGCTCTTGCGCGATCATCTGAAGATCATGCGCAACTGCCTCCCCGATCTCGACCCTGAACGGACGCAGCGCGACATCGAGCTGCGCGCCCACGGCGTCGATTTATTGCTGGAAAAGTGGCAACAGGCTGAGTATCGCCTGCCCGATGGCACAGCGCAGGTGGTGGTTGACGCGCGCTACAACGGGGTCGTGGCCGACCGCTGCGTTGAGTTTTCGGCGCTCGACCGGGTGCTCTACAATTTGATCAATAATGCGACGCGACACAGCGCCGATCAGCGGGTGATGGTGGGCATCTTTCCTATCACCGAATGCGAATCGCCGAGCCTGCGCTTCACGCTGGCCAACCGGATCGATCCACTGCAATATGCAGCGCTGAACCAGCGTTTTGGCCAGGACTGGAGCCAGCTTTTCCGCGGCGGATTCACGTTCAGCAGCAGCGGGGCCGAGGGGCACGGCTTTGGGCTGGCGATCTGCGCCGAGCTGGCGGCCAATGCGTATGGCCTGCCTAACGGTATGGTGGCAATCAACGACCGCTACGTGGGCGCTGTGCCGCATGGCGATCTCTTCGTTGCCTGGTTCCACTGGCCGATCGCCGCGCCGTGATCCGGCCCTCTCCTGAGACGAGTGCGTCGCCGATTGGCGTCTCGCCGATCGGCGGCTGCGTTTCTGTGCCACAGCAGCGCTGTCACTTCCGGCGCAGGAACCGCACGACCAGACCGGTGACAAGCAGCGTGATCGTGGTTGAGACGACAATGGTCACCAGCAGCGGAATACCTTCGCTTGCCAGGAGGCCCAGATGCACCATGACCCCAACGCCGGCTGGCACAAACAGCAGCGGCAGGTGCGACAGGATGCCGCGCGCTGTTGCGCTGAGTTGTGGCGGCGGGCCGCCGCGCCAGCGCAAAAACATGAACAAGAGCAGCATGCCAAGCACTGGCCCAGGAACAGGCAGACTCAGCGCGCGGCTCACAACCTCGCCCACTAATTGAAAGAAGAGCAACGCCAGCAGCGCATCAACCATTCGTTACGCCCTTTCCATTGCCAACCGGGTTGCCAGCTTTTGCCATATCCCCGAATGCCGGCTTCGACCTGCGCTTCACCACGCTGATCGCGCATCGCTACTATAATAGAAGAAGTGCGGGACGCACAATGCGTCCAGGAGGAACTATGTCGAAACCAATTGTTGCCATTGTTGGCCGACCAAATGTCGGCAAATCAACCTTTTTCAACCGTCTGATCGGCGAGCGTCGCGCAATTGTTGAAGACGTGCCAGGCACAACGCGCGACCGCCTGTATGGCGATACCTTCTGGAATGGGCGCGAGTTTACCGTCGTTGATACCGCTGGCATCCTGTTCGGCGGCGACGATCCGACCCTGCCCGAAGCCGAAATGACGCGCCGCATGCGCGCTCAGGCCGAGCATGCAATGGCCGAAGCTGATGCCATCATCTTTATGGTGGATGGTCGGGATGGCCTGACGACGGCAGACGCCGAACTGGCCGACATGCTGCGCACCACAACCAAACCGGTCGTGCTGGCGGTGAATAAATGCGATAGCCAGGAGCGCATGCTCGATGCAGTGGAGTTTTACGCGCTCAATCTGGGCGATCCCATTCCCATGAGCGCCTTCCACGGCCTAGGCACCGGCGATGTGCTCGACCGGCTGACCGAGCATCTACCGGCCAAGACATCCGATCAACCAGAGGAGCGGCACCTGCGGGTAGCGATTGTCGGTCGGCCTAACGTGGGCAAATCGTCGCTCCTCAATCGACTGCTCGGCAAAGAACGGAGCGTTGTCAGCCCAATTCCCGGCACGACCCGCGATCCGATCGACACCACGATTACCTACCACGGCGAACCGATTACGCTGATCGATACCGCCGGCATTCGTCGCGCTGGCAAGATTGAACGCGGCATCGAAAAATACAGCGTGTTGCGCACGCTGCGCGCTATCGAACGCTGTGATGTGGCGCTCTTGCTGATCGATGCCACCGAAGGCGTCACTGCGCAAGACACCCATATCGCCGGCATGGTGGTGGAAGCGAAAAAAGGGCTGGTGCTGGTGGTCAATAAATGGGATGCCATTGCTAAAGATTCGCATACCTACTACGAATTTGAAGATCGGGTGCGCGAAGCCTTCAAGTTCGCCGACTATGCGCCGATTGTCTTTGTTTCGGCTCTCACCGGGCAACGCGCCAGCCATCTGCTCGATTACGCCCGCGAAGTCTATGCGCAACGCCAGAAGCGGGTGCCAACCAGCGAGTTGAATAATTTCCTGCGCGAGGCGCTCCTGCAGCAACCGCCGATGGCGGTGAAGAAAGGCGCACACCTGCGGATCTACTATGCCGTTCAGCCGCAAACCGAACCGCCGGTCTTCCTCTTTTTTGCCAACGACGGCGAACTGGTGCACTGGTCGTATGCTCGCTACCTGGAAAACCGGCTGCGCGAACGGTACGGTTTTCAAGGCACACCCATCGTGATCGTGTTCCGTTCGCGAGAGCGCAAAGACGACTGAGTCGGGTTTGCGCTTGTCTCTTTGCCGGCAGTGAGCATCGTGGCCGCCGCCAACGCCATCTGCTCGCTGTCGGCTGATGTATCTGGAGGATCTTCTATGCCTGCATTCGATATTTGGCCTGGCCGTCCCTATCCGCTCGGCGCCACATGGGACGGCGAAGGGGTCAACTTCGCTCTGTGCTCTGCCCATGCCACCGGGGTTGAGCTGTGTTTGTTTGATCGCCATGACGCCGTGCGCGAGTCGGTTCGCCTCACCCTGCCCGAACGCACCGCCGATGTCTGGCACGGCTACGTCCCCGGCCTGCGCCCCGGTCAGTTGTACGGTTACCGGGTGCATGGCCCGTATGCGCCCCAGCACGGCCATCGCTTCAACCCCTACAAACTGCTCATCGATCCATATTCGCGCGCGCTGTGCGGCAAGCTGAAGTGGGATAAGGCGAACTACGGCTATCGGATCGAGAGTCCGTATGGCGATCTCACGATGAGCAAACGCGATAGCGCGCCATATATGCCGCGTTCGGTGATGATCGATCCGCAATTCGACTGGGGCGATGATCGTCCGCCGGCCATCCCGCTCGCCGACTCGGTGATCTATGAGCTGCACGTCAAAGGCTTCACCCGTCTTCACCCCGCCGTGCCGGAGCATCTGCGCGGCACATATACAGGTCTGGCATCACCGGAAGTCATTGCCTACTTGCGCGATCTGGGCGTTACCGCAGTGGAGTTGCTGCCGGTGCATGCGTTTATTACCGATCAGTTTCTGGCCGATCGCGGCCTGACCAACTATTGGGGCTACCAGCCGATCAACTATTTCAGCCCGGAACCGAGCTACGCCAGTCAGAGCGATCCGCAGGCGCAGGTCAACGAGTTCAAGGCGATGGTCAAGGCGCTGCACGCCGCCGGTATCGAGGTGATCATCGATGTGGTGTACAATCACACCGGCGAAGGAAATCACCTCGGCCCCACCCTGAGCTTTCGCGGGATCGACAACGCTACCTATTACCGGTTGATGCCGGATCAGCCCCGCTACTACATCGACGACACCGGCACCGGCAATAGCCTCAACATGAACAGCCCGCGCGCCTTGCAAATGGTGCTCGACTCGTTGCGTTACTGGGTCAGCGAAATGCATGTGGACGGGTTTCGGTTTGATCTGGCGCGCACGCTGGCGCGCGGCCCGATCGGTTCAGATCAGGTCAGTCCCTTCTTCGAGATGGTGCGACAAGACCCTGTATTGTCACAGGTCAAGCTGATCGCCGAACCGTGGGACGTCGGCTTCGACGGCTATTGGGTCGGGCGGTTCCCGCCGCCGTGGGCCGAATGGAATGGTCGCTATCGCGACACCGTTCGGCGCTTCTGGAAGGGTGATCCCGGTCAGGCGGCTGAATTCGCCTCCCGGTTTATGGGATCGATGGATCTTGACCATCACAATGGCCGCCGTCCGTATCACTCGATTAACTTCGTCACCGCCCACGATGGCTTCACCCTGCGCGATCTCGTTTCGTACAACCAGAAACACAACGAGGCCAACGGTGAGGCCAATCACGACGGCGACTCACACAATCATTCGTGGAACTGCGGCGTCGAAGGGCCAACCAGCGATCCGGACATTCGGGCGCTGCGGTTGCGCCAGATGGCCAACTTTCTGGCCACACTCTTCCTCTCGCAGGGCACGCCGATGCTGCTGGCCGGCGACGAGCGGGGTCGCACGCAGCAGGGCAACAACAACGCCTACTGCCAGGACAACCCGATCTCGTGGATTGACTGGCGCTCTGAACCGGAAGGCGAGCAGCTACTCGCCTTCACGCAGCGGCTGATCGCGTTTCGCCGCGCGCATCCGATCCTGCGCCGCCGTCAATTCTTCGTTGGGCGCCTGGACAACGGCGAATACGACGTAGAATGGCTGACACCCGACGGTCAGGAGGTAAGCCCTGACATCTGGCAACAGCCCGATCTGCGCTGCATCGGGCTATTGCTCAATGGCGCCGTGATCAGCGATCGCGCGGAACGCGGTGAACCGATGCGCGATCAGGTCTTGTTCATTGTGATCAATGCCGGCGAAGAGAGCGTGCCCTTCATGCTCCCTGACTGGCCCGACGACGCAACATGGCACGTCGTGATTGACACTGCGCAGATTGATCTCGATCAGCCGAAGCCAGTGCGCGATCAAGTCTATCACGTGCAACCGCGATCGCTGGCGGTGTTGATCGAGCGACTGGAATCCGGGACAGAGACAGCAAATGCGCCGGTCAGCGTCGCGAAATAATCAGTCAGCGTCTCGGCGCAGCGAATGAGCTGAACCGAGCCATCCGCCTCGATCAGCAGCTCTGCCGAACGCAATTTGCCGTTGTAGTTGAAACCCATCGCGTGACCGTGCGCGCCAGCGTCGTGGATGAGCAGCAGATCGCCGGGCGAGAGGGTGGGCAAAGGCCGCCGAATGGCGAACTTATCGTTATTTTCGCACAGCGAGCCGACCAGATCGTATTCAGCATCTGCCGGCGCTGTCTCTCGCCCGACCACGGTCACATGATGGTATGCGCCGTACATGCCGGGACGCATCAGGTTCGCCATTGTGGCGTCAAGCCCGGCATACAATCGGTAACTCGCCTTGATCGAGCGCACGCGAGTCAGCAGATACCCATGCGGGCCGGTGAGCAGTCGCCCGCATTCCATCGCCAGCCGGGGATGCCAGTCCGCTCCGGCGAACGTTCGTTCATACGCCCAACGCACCCGCGCAGCAAACTCGTTCAGATCAACCGGTTGCTGATCGGGATGATACGGAATGCCAATTCCGCCACCCAGATTGATCAATTCCACCCGAATGCCGATCGTTGCCGCCAGATCAGCCGCCAGATCGAAGAGCATCTCAGCATTTGTCGCTAGCTCATCGACCCGCAATTCATTGCTGACAATCATGGCATGGAGACCGAAGCGTCGAACGCCAGCCGCTTGCGCCGCGACATAGCCGGCCAGCAATTGTTCGCGCGGCATGCCGAATTTCGCTTCTTCCGGCGCGCCAATAATCTGGTTGCCCTGCCTGAGCGGGCCGGGATTATAGCGAAAACAGAGCCACTCAGGCGGCCCGCCCGCCGCAATGACCAGCGGCAAGTCGCCGGCATCGTCGAGATTGATCAGGGCGCCCAGTTCGCGAGCCACCAGATATTCAGCGGGCGGGGGAAAATTGGCCGTGTACATAATCTGTTCGCCGCGCAGCCCAACCATTTCCGCCAGACGCAATTCGGCCAGCGAACTGCAATCCGCGCCGCATCCCTGCGCCGCCAGCAATTGCAGAATATGCGGGTTGGGTGTCGCCTTGACCGCAAAATAGTTGCGGAAACCATCAGCCCAGGCAAACGCCTGCATCAGACGGGCAGCCGCGCCCTGTATCCCGGCAGCATCGTAAAGATAGACCGGCGTCCCATGCGCGGCAGCGATCGCATGAAGCTGTTCAGGGGCAAACGGCGGCGGCACAGTCGGCATATCCGCTCCTTCTTAACTGTTTGGTAACAATCTCGTGCCATCTCACAGTATCATAAACCCAAATCGCACATCGCAGATACTCATCGGAGCTGGCCATGCGCACTCGCCTGAAACTGAAACCCGGTCAACGCGGCACCAAGAAACTGCATGAACTATACGGCGATCGACTCGTGTGTGTTCGCTATCGCTACGATGCCCAGAATGGTCGGCGGTTGAAAACGATTGAGATCATCGTCGAAGAAAAGGAATGGCATCCGCGCGATCAGGCCACGACTGATCTGGAACGAGTCGCAGCGGCTTCCTGATCCATCTACTTGCGCTTTCCAGCGCCAAATCCTTGCGCGGCTGAGGTTAGCTCAGTCGTCAATTGCCGCTCTTTGCGCTGCGCCACACCAGCGCAGAGGGCGGCTTGACTGCGCGCATTCTGCGCTACTATCGGCGTAGTATGATATGATGTGCTATGAAAGCTTCGCATCGCATGCAACGTATTCGTTCGCAGCCACTCCTGCGCAGTGACGTCACCCAGGGTTCGTGAACGATGATCATTACCATGGAGACATTCGTGGTTCAACCCTCGCTGCCTGATCCCGATCACCTTAGCGACCCCATCCAGCAGATAGCGGCGCTGCAAGCGGAACTTAGCCGGCTGCGCGAGCAAAACCGTTTTCTGCTGGCGGCAGTCAATGAGATGGCCAGCGGGATGATTGTGACCGATGCGTTGCAGCCTGATCAGCCGATTATCTTTACCAACCAGGCTTTTTGCGCGATTACCGGTTACCAGCCAGCCGAGATTTTAGGGCGCAATTGCCGCTTCCTGCAAGGGCCGGGCACCGATCGCGCGGCGGTTGCCCGTCTGCGTGCCGCGATTGCTGAAGGTCGCCCGGTGCGCGAACGCCTGCTGAACTATCGCAAGGACGGACAGCCATTCTGGAATCAGATCGCGATCAGCCCGGTGCGTGATGATACCGGTCAGGTGATCGCATTTGTCGGCTTGCAGACCGATGTCACAGCGCAGGTAGCGGTGGAACAGGCGCTGGCCGCGCGCGAGCAGTTGTTGCGCGCAGTTGGTCGCATGGTCAATGTGGGGGGATGGGAGCTGGATATTGCCAATCGACGCATGGTCTGGTCAGACGAGATGTTTGCCATCCACGAGCTGCCGGTTGGCGAGCCGCCATCCCTCGAAGCGGCGCTCGCGTTTTATCCGCCTGAGGTGCATGATCAGATTCGGGCAGCGTTCAATCGCTGTCTGGCAACCGGTGAAGAATGGGATCTGGAACTCCCTTTCCGCACAGCGCGCGGTCACATGCGCTGGGTGCGGTCAATCGGTCAGCCGGTATGGGAACAGGGACAGATTCGCAAACTGCGTGGCACATTTCAGGATATCACGCGCAGCAAAGAGGCCGAGCTGGCGCTACGCGCCAGCGAACAGCGCTACCGGCTGCTGGCCAATCTCTTGCCAGGCATGATCGTCATTATGTTCGATCGAGACATGCGGATCACGCTGGCTGCCGGCCCCGAACTGGCCCGCTTCGGCGTTGAACCGGCGCAACTCGAAGGGCGATACCTGCTTGAACTTGCGCCCGAACCGTATCGTTCCCAACTGGCGCCGCTTTGCGCCGAGGCGCTGCTCGGAACAATCCATCATCTCGACTACGTGGTCGATCGCGAAGTCTTCGATACCGCAATCATCCCGCTGGAAGAGACTCCCGGTCAGATCAGCGGTGGCCTGATCGCTGCGCGCAACACTACTGCCGAGCGCGAGCTTGCTGCCAGCCTGTTGCGCGCAAAGGAGGCTGCCGAACAGGCCGAGCGAGCCACATCCGCTTTCCTCGCTGCCATCAGCCACGAAATGCGCACCCCGCTCAACGCGGTGATTGCCAGCGCTGAAGCGCTTCTCTCCAGCTCAATGCCGACAACACAGCAAACCCTGATGGAAACCATCAGAGCGGGCGGTGAAGCCCTGCTCGCGATCGTCAACAATGTGCTTGATCTGTCGAAACTTGAAGCCGGTCGCCTCGACACCAACCCCGAACCAACTGATCTGCGCGCAGTCATCAATGCGGTGCTTGCCTTATTTCAACGAGCTGCGGAACAGAAGCAATTGCAGCTCACTGCAACCATCGATCCGGCGCTGCCGCCAATGCTGGTAACCGATGGCGCGCGGGTGCGCCAGATTTTGATCAATCTAGTTGGCAATGCAATCAAGTTTACCGATCATGGCGAGGTCGCCGTCAGCGTTCGCGTGGTTCAGGAATCGCCTGAGCGATGCGATCTGACACTCACGGTGCGCGATACCGGGATCGGCATTGCGCCTGATCAACAATATCTCCTCTTCAAACCATTTACCCAGCTCAATCAGGAACAGTCGCGCCGGCGCGGCGGCGCCGGTCTGGGACTGGCTATCAGCGCGCAGTTGGCCAGTCTGCTGGGAGGCGCGCTGAACGTTGAAAGTCAGCCGGGCAACGGATCAACTTTCACGCTCAGCTTATCTCTGCGGCGACACCGCTCAGAGCCGAACGTTGATCGGCTGCCCGCTGCAACCGACGCAACGCCGCCGGCGCCGCTCAACGTGCTGGTCGCCGAAGACAATGAGATCAATCAGCAGGTTATCGTCCACCTGCTCAGCAAGCTGGGCCATCAGGTCGTCGTGGTTGCCAATGGAGCTGACGCAGTGCAGGCAGCCCAGAAGCAGGCATTCGATGTGATTCTCATGGACATCCAGATGCCGGTGATGGACGGCGAAGAAGCCACCCGCCAGATTCGCGCCCTTGGCAATCAGATTCGCCAACCGCGCATCATCGCCTTTACCGCTTACGCGCTCGAAGAGGTGCGCGCGCGGTGCCTGGCTGTCGGCATGGATGGATTCCTGACTAAGCCGGTGCGCCTGCCGGAACTGCGCCAGGCATTGCAACTGCGCGCATCGTTGCCGATGCCTGTATCCAACAGCGCACCGCCAGCTCAGGCGCAGCTTTTCGATTGGGAGACGTTCAACCACCTGATGAGCGCATTTGGTTCCGATCAGGCCACAGTTATCGAACATCTTCGCGCTCTCATTCGGCAAGAGTTTCAGACCCAGCTTACGCAGCTTGAAACAGCCATCCGTCAGCGCGACATGGAACAGGCGCGCCGGATTGCCCATCGCCTGAAAGGAGGCGCGCGTCAGGTGGGCGCGAAACTGGTGGCAGGCTATGCCCAAACCATCGAACAGGCTGCGCAGCGCCAGCAACCGCTCGATCCGCTGCTCACCCAGCTTCGCTCAGCTATCGATCAGACGCTCGCTGCGCTGGAGACAGCCAGCGTTGATTGAACGAGCCGGCGTTGCTTGCTGCGACGGGCAAAGCCGCGTCTGCGGTCGTTGTGAAGGTCATCCGAAGGCTACTCCATTCCGTTGACAGCCACGCTACTCTGTGCTACCGTATACTCATCCAGCCTTTCGATCCAGCGACAGTGTTGTCAGATCGATCGCACTACTAGAGAGGAGCAGGCCATGGCGAAAAAGATCCTCTTCCTCGTCGGTGATTATGTCGAAGACTATGAAGTCATGGTGCCATTCCAGGCGCTGGCAGCCCTTGGCTATCAGGTGCATGCCGTCTGTCCAGGCAAGAAGGCAGGCGAATTTGTGCGCACCGCAGTGCATGACTTTGAAGGCGATCAGACCTATAGCGAGAAGCGCGGACACAATTTCACCCTCAATGCTACGTTCGATGAGGTGAACGAACAGGAATATGATGCGCTGGTCATCCCCGGCGGGCGGGCGCCGGAGTACATCCGGCTCAACCCGCGCGTGCTCGAAATTGCGCGCCATTTCTTCACTGCCAACAAACCCGTTGCCGCCATTTGCCATGGCTTGCAGGTGCTGGCTGCGGCAGGAGTGCTCAATGGCCGTCGCTGCACGGCGTATGCGGCGGTCGGCCCTGATCTGCCGCTGATCGGCGCCGAGTATCATGAACTGCCGGCTGACCAGGCCATCACCGATGGCAATCTAGTCACAGCTCCGGCCTGGCCGGCCCATCCAGCATGGCTGGCTCAGTTCCTCAAGGTATTAGGCGCAAAGATCGAAATTGAACCGCAAGAACAGGCAGTGACTGCATAAACTGTCGCTTTCTCGCTTTGTGGGCGCATCCGGCGCTGGATGCGCCTTTGACTTCCAGACGGGAACTTTTTCGCTTCCCGCAACGTTTCCCAACCAGAGTCTAAAACTGGCCTTGTCATTGCTGGCGCTACCCGGTACAATGCCAGTACGACGATCGATGCACCGTCATGGTTCGCTATGCCATATATCTCGTTTATCTATCCTGAAGCGCTGTGGTTGTTGATCGTGCCGGTCAGCATGGCGGCGCTCGCCCTGCTCGGCCCTCGACGCCTCTCACCAGCGCGCTTCTGGAGCAGTCTGGTCATCCGAACGCTGATCGCCACTGCGCTCGTTTTCGCCTTTGCCGGTATTCAGTTTGTGCGCCCGGTTGATCGCCTGACCACGGTATTCTTGCTCGATGGCAGCGACTCGATGCCATCATCAACCCGCGCGCAGGCCGAATCGTTCATTCGCGCGGCGCTCCAGGCGATGCCGGCAGATGACCAGGCCGCGATTGTCGTCTTCGGCGACAATGCATTGGTTGAACGAGTCCCTGATAGCGATCGTCGGCTCGGTCGAATTGCTTCGATCCCGATTGCCAGTCGCACGAACATCGAGGCCGCGATCCAGCTCGGCATGGCGCTCTTTCCCGCCGATACCCAAAAGCGACTGGTGCTGCTCTCGGATGGCGGTGAAAATAGCGGTCGCGCGCTCGATGCCGCCCGTCTTGCCGCCAACCGCGGTATCCCCATCGACATCGTCGATCTGACCCTGGTTGATGCCGATGCCGAAGTGCTGGTGGCCAGCGTGGAAGCGCCCAACAGTGTCCGCGCCGGTCAGGAAGCGCTTGTGGTTGCTCTGGTCGAGAGCAATATCGATCAGCGAGCAACGGTGCGATTGATCGATGATACCGGGGTAGTGGAAGAGCGGGTGTTGAATCTGACCGCCGGCACAACGCGGGTTGAGTTTCTCGTTCCAATTGAGGGAAATGGCTTTCGCCGCTATCGGGTTCAGGTTGATGGCGAACGGGATGGTCGCGTCCAGAACAACGAGGCGGCAGCGCTGATCCGGGTGCAGGGGCCGCCGCGCATTTTGCTGGTTGCGCGCAATGCAGCCGATGCCCGACCGCTGGCCACCGCTTTGACAGCGGCTGATGTGATTGCCGAGATTATCTCACCCGAAGCCGCTCCGCGTTCGCTGGCCGATCTCAGCGCTTACGACGCATTGGTGCTGGTAAATACCCCAGCTCGCGCGCTTCCGGTCGGTTTGATCCAGGCAATTCCCGGCTATGTGCGCGATCTGGGTCGCGGCCTGCTCATGATCGGCGGCGAAGATAGCTTCGGGGTCGGCGGATACGGTCGCACTGCGGTCGAAGAGGCGCTGCCCGTGTACATGGATGTGCGCAATCGCGAGCTGCGTCCCGATCTGGCAATCGTCTTCGTTATTGACAAATCCGGATCGATGGACGCATGCCACTGCGCGAATCCTGACCGGAGCGGCCCGATTACCTCTTCATCAGAACGTAAAATCGATATTGCCAAGGACGCTATTGCCCAGGCAACAGCCCTGCTGACGGCTCAGGATATGCTTGGCATTGTCACCTTCGATAGCGCTGCCTTCCCCACCTTTGCCATCACCCGCGGCGCAACGGTAGAACAGGTGATGGAAGCTATTGGCGGCGTCGAACCGCGCGGGCCGACCAACATTCGAGCGGGATTGTTGCGCGCCGAAGAGATGTTGCAGCAGGTTGACGCCCGCATTAAGCACATGATCCTGCTGACCGACGGCTGGGGCAGCGGCGGCGATCAGCTTGACCTGGCAGCGCGTTTTCGCGAACAGGGCATTACGCTGACAGTGGTGGCTGCCGGTAGCGGTTCCGCCAACTACCTGCAACAACTGGCGGCAGAAGGCGGCGGTCGCTACTACCCCGCCGCTGATATGGCAGATGTGCCGCAGATTTTCGTTCAGGAGACAATTACTACCATCGGCAACTATATTGTCGAGCAGCCATTCGTGCCGGTGCGCTACGGCAACAGCCCGATCCTGGCCGGTCTGACCGAGACGCCGCCGCTCTACGGCTATAACGGCAGCACTCTGAAAGACACTGCCCAGATGCTGCTGGCGACTGAAGATCGACAACCAATCCTGGCAACGTGGCAGTTCGGTCTGGGGCGCAGCGCGGCATGGTTGAGCGACACCAAGGGCAAGTGGGCGCGCGACTGGATTGCCTGGGACGGCTTTCCGCGCTTTGCCGCTCAGCTTATCGGCGATTTGACCCCACGCCAGAGCAACCAGGATGTGGCTGCTGAAGTCACCGTAGCTGGCGGCGAGACGACGATTCGCTTGCGGACTGCCGCCGGTCAGAACGATCTGACGGTTACCGCCACACTGATCGGCGGGAATGGTTCGCGTCAAGAGGTGCGGCTGACGCAGGTTGCGCCCAATCAGTACCAGGCCCGGCTGGAAAGCCCCTCGCCCGGCACCTATCTGGTGCAAATCGCCGGCGCGCGCTGTGATCGGGTAGTAGTGCAGGAAACTGCCGGCATGGTCGTGCCGTATTCGTCGGAATACCGGAGTGCGCAGGCCAACCCTGGCTTGCTGGCTGAACTGGCCAGCATAACCAATGGCCGCCAGATTACCAATCCAGAAGACATCTTTACCCGCTTGAATCGGGTCTTTTCGGCCCAAGAGATTGCATTGCCGCTCCTCTTGCTGGCGTTACTCCTGCTGCCATTTGACATCGCCGCGCGCCGGCTGATGGTGCGGCGCAGTGATTTGGGGCCGCTGGGAACTCTGATCGATCGATTGCGCCCAGCGGCAGCAACCCCGACTGCGCCTGATCCGGTGCTCAGTCGGCTCCGCGCAGCCCGTGATCAGGTGCGCCAGCAGATGAGCGGTGAGCGTACCTCCCTGCCGCCATCGACATCAGCGCCAGCATCACCGCCGCCGCCGCCGCCAGAAACTGACGATGCCCTGAGTCGCCTGCGCGCTGCCAAAGAACGGGCGCGCAAGCGGATTACCGGCGATGAGTAAGCATACCGCTATGCGCGAATTGCCGCACCGCACCGACACCACCGATACCTGGCTCGGACGCCTGGCGCTGGCCCTGCTGATCGGAACACTGGCTGGAGTGCTGGCCTATCTGGTTGGACGAGCCGCAGGCGCGGCGTGGTTATTGCTCAACCAACAAGAACTGATCGAAGCGACCCGCCTGACCTTAGAGCAGGGCGTGATGGGGCTGGCCGACAGCAATCTGCGCGCGCTGCGTCTGGCCGCTGAAGCGCAGCAGCAGCGCGTTGCTGAGGTCAGCGCCTGGCTTGGGCTTGGCATAGGGGTAATAACAGCGGTAGGCGCATTTGTTCGTCTCGAGATGGGAACAGATGCGCGTTGAGACATTAGAACCTTGTTTTCGACCACCAAGCGAGTGCAAGCCTGAAGTAGATTAAAGCACGATCTGGTTCAATCGTCATTCACGTCACGCTCTGACGAAAGATAACGCTAATTATTCCTGCTCGGCCAGCTCAACCAGTTCTGCCTGCAATGCCTGAATGGCAACCAGCAGATGACGCTCTCGTTCAGCCAGCGTCGCCACCATCGCGCGCGCCGCTGACAACCGCGCTGCGCGGGCTAACGCCGTCGCGCCGGCCGGAACCGACTCACTCTCAAGCATGGCAATTGATTGGCGAGCGCGGGCGAGACGTGGCTGCAAACCATGCAAACGGTGATTCAAAACTTCGATGCGCTGGCGAATGAAGTCCTGCATACGATGACATCTCCACATAATTTCGCCGGGCGCACCGGTAGCGCCGCGGCGACAATGACCAGAGCGGCCTCATCGCCGCAGCTTTCTATACCAGTATATCGCGAATGCACAATTTTTGCAATCTATTTGTCAATATAATGCACGATGAGATATGATCTGCGACACGATCCCGGGCGCCTGTGCTTGCAGGCATTGTCCTTCCTTTCCTTGCCCTCTTTACGCCGTGTTCCCGCTCACCGCTGCTAAACAGGGTTCCACCGGCGGCTGAGAAAGCAAGGATGAAGGAGAGAACACATGTGATCGACGATCCATCAGTCGTGTCGTTGCGGTGCGATCATCACGCGATCAGCCACCCATACTCGACGCAGCCGGCACGCGTCGGACATGGGCGGCTTGCGATCGACGCTCAACCTACGCGCGCGTCTTGCCGAGCAGAGCGCCCAGCAGGGCAGCGCGCCCAACCATCCCCACCAGTCGGCCTTCGCTATCAACCACAGGCAATCGTTTGATCCGACGTTCGATCATCTTCTCAACTGCCGAGGTAATCGATGTATCAGGGGTGACCGTCAACACCGGGCTGGTCATCACATCAGCGGCAGTGTGATTGCTCAGCGCCAGCGCTAATTCGGGCGGACGCGCGCCACCACTAATCCAGATCGCAAACCGTTGCAACAATCCCGGACTGACTGGTCGCATTGCGCGCCGCATGATATCGCCATCGCTGATGATTCCAACCACCCGCTGATCGCGATCGACCACAACGACCCGGCGACGCGGCGTCGAGAGAATCTGATCGAGCGTTTCGATCAAGGGTGTCTCCGGCGATACTACCGGCACCTCGCGCACCATCACTTCTCCAACCGTCAACGCCGGGCTGATCTCAGTGCTCAACGGCGTTTCGCGGATCGAAGCAAAATTGTTGGCAACCGTCTGCAAGAGATCAGACCGGCTAATCATCCCGACCAGACGACCTTTAGTGTCAACAACCGGCAATCGTTTCACATCATGCTCGGCCATCACCATCGCCGCCTGAGTCAACGACGCGTTCTGGGCGATTGTCACCGGATTCGGGGTCATCACCTCACCAGCTCGCTCTGGCCGCGCCGCCATTGCCGCCAGTTGCGCCGCCCGTTCTTCGCCGGGCAACAATTGTTGAAGGTGCAGGGGCAACTGACTGACGCCGCGCTGGAGGAGATCGCCGTCGGTGACGATACCGATCACCTTTCGATCGTGATCAACAACCGGCATCGCCCGCAGGCCCCGCTCAATCAGCAACCGCACCAGTTCACCCACCGTCGTATCTGCCGTTACCGCAGTAACGTCACGGCTCATAACCTCAGCCACCGATAGGTGAGCCGGGAAGGCGCCGCCAGCGCGCCGACCTACTTTCACCACCTGCACCGGCGAGAGCACGATCAAGCCTTCACGCACCAGTTCACTTAGCCGAGGCAGCACCTGCTCAAGGCGATCGCGGCGATCGATACAGGTGATCACCAGCGGCAGGCGACTGGGGATATCGACCAGCAGATCACTGTGAAAGACGCCATGCGTACCGTAACCGCCAACGCCGCGCAGTACGGTCACGCCAGGCGCGCCTGCCGCCCGCAGCGTATCGACAATGCGTGAGGCGATTGCCCGGCCTTGCGCACTGTCACCCTCGTCGATGTAGATCCAGAGTTGTTGAGTCTGGGTCTGCTCCATTGCGGACCTCCATCTCTTATTTAGCCACTGATCAAGCGGCCAAGGCTCACGCCAATCACCACGGCGATCAAACCGCCACTGACACTCCCGGCGATGTAGGTCAGCGCGGCCAGGGTGTTACCGGCGGTAAACAGGGTAAAACTTTCATAGCCAAACGTCGAGAAGGTGGTAAAGCCGCCCAGCAGGCCGGTGATCAGCATCAGGCGCACAGGTTCGCTCACCGTCAGGCGATTGGTGATCAGAGTGAGCAAAAAACCAATCCCCAGACACCCCAGCAGATTGATGATGAACGTTCCATACGGCCATTCCGTGCCAAAGCGTTGCGCTGCCCACAAGCCAATGCCATAGCGCAAGTTTGCGCCAATGGCGGCGCCGAGCGCAATTGCCAGTATGTTGTTCATTGCCCTGTCAGTCTCCATGCCAGCAGCGAATCCACAATCAGTGTACTGGTGACATTGTACCGCCGATTTGCGCTTAGAGGTGTCATCAATATCTCACCGATCGATGGTCAGGGAAAGCGTTGACTATCCGGTCACAAACGATACTTTACCTTCTCAACCGGCGGTGACAATGTTTGCATGGGCGCCATCTAGGTCATGGCAACAGGATGCAGGAAAAGGCAGAGGCATAGCGCGCTGTGCCCCTATGGCATACCTTGACGAACACCAGATCACCGACCAGCAGCAACAGACGATGGGTGTGGGAAGGCAATGGGCAGTATCTCCGTTTTCTACGGGCTGCGAATGTGGGATGGCGCGCCGGCGCCAGAAGGGTTGCCTGGAAGTGGAACAGGGCGTCGCAATGCGACGCCCGATTGTTTTCTGCGCGTCAGATCCCGTCTCTGGCGTCAATCGCCCTGCGCCGGCGCGGTCGTCGGTTGAGCTGACGCCGAGACAGGAACGGGCGCAGGCTGCGTTCGCCCCGGCAGGGTCAGCGCCAGCGCTGCGGCGGGCAGTCCCAGCAGCGTCACGCCGATCATGACGGCTTCCAGACCGATATAATCGGCAATGATCCCGCTCAACCAGGTGCCGAGCGCGCCGGTGGCGAAGGTGAAGCCGAGGATCAGGCCAGCAGCCAACCCTTGCCGCACCGGCAGGATGCGCTGGGCATGCACCACCAGCACACTGTGCTGACCGCCAACGAGCAGACCGGCCAGCCCACAGGCGATGAAGACGACCCACAGCGGTGTCGCCAGAAAACAGATCAACCCGGCGGGAACGCTCAGAATCAACGGCCAGACCGTCGCCGCCCGCATGCCGAGCCGATCGGCAATCCAGCCACTGATCACGTTGCCGACTGCGGCCAGGGTCATAAAGGTGCCGGATAGCGCCCCATAGATCACCGGATCCCAGCCGCGATCGCTAAACAGTTTGGGCAGGAACGACTGATAGACCGCCTGGATCGACGATCGCACCACGACCAGCAGAATGAACGCGATCAGGATCGCAATCGCGAGCGCAGTCCAGACGGTAGGCGCAGTCGCCGCCTGCGCAGGTTTGCTCACGCGCCGCGCAACAGTGCGTTGCGCCAGCAACAATACACTGGCCGGGACGATAGCGGCCAGCGCTACGGGCAAAATGCCGGGTGTGCCGGCCATACCGAGTAGAACACCGGCCAGCAGGGGGCCAATGGCCATCCCAGTCTGCCCGCCTAAGAAGAAGACAGACGCAGCGCTGGCCGGCTTGTCGGGCACGGCTGCGGCAGCGCTGGCAGCGCCAATGGGGTGAAAGAGGCCGCTCCCCAGCGCAGCCAGCAGAAAACAGGGAAGCAGGAAGGACCAGTTGGGCGCCAGCGCCACACCGGTGTAGCAGAGCGCCATCCAGAGCACTCCGAGCGCGGCCAGACGCAGGGTATGGCCGGGCAAGCGGTCAGCGATCCAGCCGAAGAGCGGCTGCGAGAGCGCGCCAAGCAACGTGTAAACGGTCAACGCCAGTCCGATTTGCTGATTGCTGAGACCGAGCGGCCCGGCCAGCACCGCCAGCAACACCGCGCCAACACCGTTCAGCACATCCACCATGAAGTGGCCGCCAACAACAGCGGTAAGGACTCGATTCCGCAACATGCCCGGCAATCCTTCTGCTTACAACACGGATGAACGAGAATAGACCATCCGCCCGCTGACGATGGTGAGATCGGCACGCACCGTATGTAACTGTGCTGCCGGCATCTGGAAGGGATCGCCGTTGAGCACCGCTAGATCAGCCAGCATGCCTGGAACGATTCGCCCCTTGCGGTCAGACTCAGCGCTGGCCAGCGCCGGCCCGACACAGTAGGCTTCCAACGCTTCAGCGAGGGTTAGTCGTTGTTCAGGGTACCACCCGCCAGCCGGTATGCCATCGATCGTTTGGCGGGTTACCGCAGCGTGAATCCCGGCCCAGGGATTGATCGTCTCTACCGGCGCATCGGAACCAAAGGCCAGCGTTGCGCCAGCATCGCGCAGACTCCGCCATGCATAGCTTGTTGCGCACCGTTCACCCCACAGCCGTTCGGCCATAGCCATATCTGCCGGGCAATGGATGGGCTGCATCGAGGCAATCACGCCCAACGCAGCGAAGCGCGGAATGTCGACGGGGTGGAGGATTTGGGCATGTTCGATCCGGTTGGGCAGCGCCAGCGGGAGTGAAGTGGCGCGCGCGGCGGCAATCGCATCGAGCACACTGCGATTGGCGGCATCGCCGATTGCATGCACCGTCACGCTGATCCCGTTCGCATTGGCGCGGGTCACGATTTCCTGCATTGCGGAGGGATGAATCACCGCAATCCCAGTGTGGTCGCGATTCGTGTAGGGCGCCAGCATGTGCGCGCTCTCCGAACCAAGCGATCCATCAGCGAAGAGCTTCAAGCCGCCAATCCGCAGCCACTCATCGCCCAAACCGCTGCGCAGGCCCAACGCAATCGCATGATCAAGGTGCGCGCCGGCGAGATGCGCCAGGACGCGAATCTTGAGGTCGCCAGCCATCCGTAATGCTTGCAGGTCGTTCAATGTGGCCGGGCCATCGCTCGACTCGGTCGTCGGCGGCACATGCAGACTGGTCAAACCATAGCTCAGCGCTTCGTCGATCGCAGCGCGGAGCGCCGCCAGGCGTTCGGCGGCAGAGGGCGGCGGCGCAACAGCGCGCACCAGATCCATTGCCGTCTCGAGCAAGATACCGGTTGGCTCGCCGCGCTCATCACGCAGAATCTGGCCGCCTGCCGGATCAGGGGTGGCGGCAGTGATCCCGGCCAGCGCCAGCGCGCGGCTGTTCACCCAGATCGAGTGACCATCCTTGCGTTGCAGCAGCGCCGGACGATCGGGACAGACCCGATCGAGATCGGCGCGAGTCGGCCAGCGTCCGCCCCAGGCGATGTGATCCCAACCGCTGCCCCGCAACCAGGCGTCGGCGGGCAATCGCTGCGCAGCTCGCGCAATCGTATCCAGAGCAGAGTCCAGATCAGAACAATTGGTCAAACGAACTTCTTGCAGCGTCAGCCCGTATAGCACAATATGCACATGCGCATCGGTCAGGCCCGGCACCACAGCGCGCCCGCGCAGATCAATCATTTCGGCCTGCGCGCCGGCAGCTGCGCGCGCGGTCGCGGCATCGCCCACTGCCAGAATATGCTGGTCGCGGATCGCCAGCGCCTGCGCCACAGGTCGCTGCGGATCGAGGGTGTAGATGGTACCGTTGTGCAACACAATGGTCGTCATAGGCTTTGCTCCAACATTGAGGATGGCGAATATGCATCCTACGCGCTGAAGCATAATCTGTCAAATCTGAGTAGTCAAATATTTACTTGCCGTGGCAATGCCTGAACTTGTCGAGGTTTCAACCGTCGCTGACACTAACAATCGTGGTATGATATGTCATCATTTTGCCCATATAGCTTCCAGCCATCATCAACAGGAGACCAGCCGTGACCAATCCGAGCGCGAACTATGCGCTGGCAGGGGCAGCGCTATTTAATCCGATGGCAGCTATGTACTGGCTGGACGTGATGCGCGGCCAGCATCCCGGCATCGGGCTGGCGCTGGTCAGCGCAGCGGGCGCGGTGTGCGCCGGATTAGCTGCTGAGCCGCGCCGTCATCCGTGGCGAGCGCTGGCCAGCGGGCTGGCAGCGGCAGCCGGCGCGGCACTGGCCGGGAAGGTATTGCAACAGTATGTGCGCTGGATAGAGTCAACCACTGCCAGGGATCCATCGCCGCCGAACGCCCACGACGTGCTTGCGCCAGCGGCGGTGATCTGCGCCGGCGCAGTCGGCGCTGCCGCGCTGATTGGCCGCGCTCCTGAGCAATACATCGTCTACAGCGGCAAACACGGCGATTACCGCTGGATTGCCGCCCAGCCCCACCCGGCGCAGCGCTGGCTGGCCTGGAGCGGCTATCTGCTGCACCAGTTAGCCGTCTGGGGATGTATCTACACCGCCCAGCGCCAGCGCCTGTCGTACACGGCTGACATGCGCCCAATCAATTGGCTGGCGCTGGCGGCAAATGCGGGCGGCGTGGCCCTGCATTATCTCCAATCGCATTACACCTACGATGGATTGGCCCGTGATGTGCCGGAAGGCAGCGCGCTTGGCTCGGTTGCCTTCATCTTGATGTTAACGCTGGCCCTGGAGTCGCCTCGCCGCGGTCTCTTCTTCGGCAACCGTCGGATCATGCCTCCGGCGGAACTGGTGCGCTTCGCGCGTCGTTTCCACGGCTACATCTTCTCGTGGGCTGCGACCTACAATTTCTGGTACCATCCGATCGACCCGAAACCGCTCCATTACACCGGCCTCTTCCACACCCTGCTCCTCTTTGTGCAGTCGGCGCTGATCTACACCAAAGCGCATCGTGATCCGCGCTGGACACTGGCGCTTGAGATGATGGTTTTGCCGCATGCTGTCATCTCAACGCTCTACAAGCGCAGTGGGCTGGGCGCAATGTTTACCTTCAGCCTGCTGGCAATGTTTGTGATCAATCAGATGCACGGCCTGAGGCTGCCTGCGCGCGCGCGCTGGACGATCGGCAGCGCCTACGCAGCCACGGCGCTGGCCTATTACGGCGCGCGCCGCGAGTGGCATCGGCTCCCCGATGTGCTGCGCATTCCCATCCTTGAGTATGGAGTGCTCGGCTTGCTGGTGTTGCTCTCGCTGCTGATGCGCGCTACCCGCCAGCTTAGGGCGCCGCAGACGTTGCCGAACGAGGACAGGTAAATCACCCGCCCCCTTCTTCACTGATGGAGAAGGGGGTGAACCCAACGATCAAGGGCAGAAACGGGGAAGAAGCCGCCGCCCTGCCATATTACGCGCTCTTGCGCGAACGACCTTTGCGCGCTGGCGGCTCAGGTTTGATCTCTTCAGCCGGCGGACCGGCCACTACCACCCCGGCCTGCGCTTCGTCGAGCTGATTGGTGGCGTAATCACACCTGGGGTAAGCCGAACAGCCGTAGAAGGGGCGACCAAACTTCCCGCGCCGCCGCATCAACTCGCCTTCGCCACACTTGGGGCAGGGCACGCCGGTCGGTTCGGGCAACGGCACCGGCTTGCCATCCTTCCCGATCCGGCGAGTAGCGGTGCATTCTGGATACCCTGAACAACCGAGGAACGGCCCAAACCGACTCTTCTTGATCACCATCGGGCGGCCGCAGACATGGCACAGCACATCGCTGGTCTCAGGCGCGCTGGCCTTGTCGAGCACAATCTGGCCATTGGCATCACGGTGAAAATCGCTGGTAAAGTCACACGAATCGTGCTCGCCTTCGCGATTGTAACGAGAACAGGCCAGAAACTCTCCGTTGCGGCCAAACCGGATCACCAGCTTGCCCTGACCGCACTTCGGACAGACCAGATCGGTAGTAATCTCCTCCCGTTTGACATTGCGCATCTGGCGTTGCGCCATCTCCAGGGTTGAGCGGAAGGGGCCGTAGAAATCGCGCAAGACCGGCACCCACTGCTTTGATCCCTCGGCAATATCGTCGAGTTGCTGTTCGAGCGCAGACGTAAAATCGTAATCGACAATCGAGCCAAAATGCTCGACCAGCAAATCGGTCACCACCCGCCCCAGCGTCGTCGGCGCCAGCTTCTTATCGACCATCTCGACGTACTCGCGTTCCTGGATGGTTGAGAGGATGGTAGCGTAGGTGCTGGGCCGGCCAATACCCAGGCGTTCCAGTTCCTTCACCAGACTGGCCTCGGTATAGCGCGGCGGCGGCTCGGTGAAGTGTTGCACCGGCAGCAGCTCAACCAGTTGCAAACGTTCGCCCTCGCTCAGCAACGGCAGGCGGCGTTCGCTGTCTTCGTCTTCTTCGCCTTCGTCGAGACTGACATTGTAGACGGCGAGAAAGCCGGGAAACTTCAGCACAGAACCGGTAGCGCGGAAGAGGTAACGCGGCGCGCCGGCAATGGTCGGCTCAGCAGCAATGTCAACCGTGGTGCTGTCGAAGATGGCCGGCGCCATCTGCGAAGCGATGAAGCGCTTCCAGATCAGCTCGTAGAGACGCCACAGGTCGCGTTCGAGTCGCTCGCTCAGGGCTTCCGGCAGGCGAGCGCTGCTGGTTGGCCGGATCGCCTCATGCGCTTCCTGCGCGCCTTTGGCTTTGGTCTTGTAGATGGGCGGCTGATCGGGCAGATACTCAGCGCCAAACCGCTTGCCGATCACCTCACGCGCTTCCGCCTGCGCTTCCGCAGCAACCTGAACGCTATCGGTGCGCATGTAGGTGATCAGACCAACGGTACCCTCTTCACCGCCGATGTCAACGCCTTCGTAGAGACGCTGAGCCAGCATCATCGTCTTTTTTGCGCTAAAACCGAGCTTGCGCGCCGCCTCTTGCTGGAGCGTGCTGGTTGTGAACGGCGGCGCCGGACTCCGCCGCTTGTCGCGCCGATTCACCCGCTCAACCGTATAGCGCGCATCGCGCAGATCGGCAACAATTGCCTCAGCCTGCTCGCGTCGTTCGATTGCGAACTTTTCCAGCTTCTTCCCATCACGTTCGATCAGGGTCGCCCGAAACAGATCGCGCGGAGCAATACCAGCCGCCTTGAGCAGATCGGCCTCGATCGTCCAGTATTCCTGTGGCGTGAACTGTTCAATCTCGCGTTCGCGTTCGACGATCAGCCGCACTGCCACCGACTGCACGCGCCCGGCGCTCAAGCCCCGCTTGACCTTATCCCACAGCAACGGGCTAAGCTGATAGCCAACCAGCCGATCGAGCACGCGGCGCGCCTGCTGCGCATCCACCAGGTTTTGATTGATCTGGCGCGGCTGCTGCAACGCCTGTTGCACCGCATTGCGCGTAATCTCCTGGAAAACAACCCGGTAAATCGGCGTCTTCTTCGGTGTCTTCACGGCCTGAGTGATATGCCAGGCAATCGCCTCGCCCTCGCGATCGGGGTCAGTTGCCAGATAAACAGCATCGGCATTGCGCACAATCTGGCTCAGTTCGCTAACGACCTTGGGTTTGACAATCTCATACGAAGGGGCAAAATCGTGCTCGATGTCGATCGCCAGGCCACTCTTTGGCAGATCACGAACATGGCCCATGCTTGAAGTGACTTTGTAGGCTTTGCCCAGATATTTTTGAATCGTCCGCGCTTTAGCTGGCGACTCAACAATGACAACTTTTTCGCCCATGAAGATGCTTCCCACTAACCACGGTAACGTTGTGTCAGGCTACGCTCTATCGTCATCGCACTATACGCGGCGCTTGCCGCCTTGTCAAGAGAGAATCCACCCAGCCACACCGACTCTGCCACCGGATGGGCGGGAACGAGCCGGCGCGCGGCAGGCGCGGGCACAGAAGATGAGGAGGGGCGCAGATCGAAAGGAAGGGACGGTGAGCCATTCGTTTCGTTTGCGGCGGGGATTGCGGCGGGCACTGCGCGCCCTCGCAATGACATGGATGATGATGGCGCAGCCATTCCCGGCACTGGCGCATCGATCATCCTCACAGCACGGCGAGGGTTGCGGTGGACGCTGGCGCGCTGGCGCGATGCTACCCTGTTGTCGGAGACTAAAAGGAAAGGTTTTTCTGAACGTAGATGACACACTCCACCCTGCTCCAGGGCAATTTATCTCACTTCAATCGCGACAGACATCCCTGATTCCACCGCCAGTATCTGTGCTTCACTTGAGGAAGCAGCCTACCCGCATATTCCATCAGGAAGGAAACACTGATGAACTTTTCGCTAAATCGGCAGCAATGGGATGCGCTTGGACAGCTCGATCCGTTCTGGGCCATGACCGGTATCAACAGGTTCCACGCCTGGGATCCGGTCGCCTTTTTTCAGACCGGCTACGATCAGGTCGAGGAATTGTACCGTGAGATGCAGCGTCTTGGCTACCCACAGCACTACGAGTGCGTGTTTGATTTTGGCTGCGGCATCGGGCGGCTGGCGCCAGCGTTCTGCCGTTATTTCACCAGCTATATTGGGGTTGACGTTGCTGACAGCCTGATCGCCCACGCGCAAACGCTTCATCGCGATCTGCCGCAGGCCCGCTTTGCGACCAACCATGCCAGTCGGCTCGATCTGCCCGATCACTGGGTTGATCTCGTCTTCTCATTTGGTGTCTTGCAACACATTCCCGATCAGCAAGCGATCCTCGATCTGCTGAACGAATTTGCCCGTGTGCTAAAACCAGGCGGCCTGATCGTGTTGAATGTCTGCCATGCCATCCGCTGGCCGTACCGGATTCAGGCGCGTCGCCGGTTGTATCACGTTCTTAAGCGACTTGGTCTCTCTGACCGAATCCTCTACTACCATTTCAAACTCTACCCGCAATCGGTGCATGCCATTCCGCAAGCGCGCTTCGTGAACCATCTCCGCACCCTGCCTCTGACCATCCTTGTCCAGCGCGCAACATCGCCCGCTAACGCCCCCCATCGGCTGTGGGAATACGCCCTTGCCAAACCGATCTCAGCGATTTCTATGAAATCGCTAATACGCCGTTAATCGTCCTCTAATCATGCGGTTCTATCTTCTCGAAGCTGAAGAGTGTAGATTCTGTTCATCTTCGCAGGAGGTAGACGATGCGCGTCCTTCACATCATCAGCACGCTGACGATGTTGCTGCTTATTGCCGGCATAACCGCCACGCCGGCACAGGCCCAGCCAGCGCCGCGCGATCTCTTCTTCTATGCCCGCTATCCGGCGCAGGAAGCAACGCTGGGCGACACAGTAACCATCAAACTCACCCTTGGCACCGACACGACCCCCCAGATTGTCCGCCTCGGTCTGCGCGATGTCCCGCAGCGCTGGACTGCCTCGTTCCGCGGTGACGGTCGGGTGATCCAGTCGGCCTACATCGAACCGAACAGCAATGCGACGTTTGATCTGCGGATTGAACCGCCTGCTGATGCGCAGGCCGGCGTCTACCGGATGACCGCCGTCGCTACCGGTGCGGCGCAAGAGGTCAGTCTGCCGATCGAGCTGACGCTGAAGGCAAAAGAGACGAATCCGGCTGGTCTCGCGTTCAAGGTTGATCTGCCGACGCTGCGCGGTTCGGCGAACACCACGTTCCGCTACAACGTGACGCTGAAGAATGAGAGCAGCGAGGAGGTGCCGGTGAGCCTGCTGGCGGAAGCGCCACGCGGTTTCCAGGTTGATTTCAAGCTCTCAGGGCAGAGCGTGACCAGCATTCCCTTCGGCCCCAACGAGTCGAAAAACCTGAGCGTCGAAGTGCGCGCCTTTGCTGATGTGCCCGCCGGCGCTTATGAAATTGGTCTGCTGGCCAGCGGCGGCGATTTGCAGACAACAACCCGCCTGGTCGCTGACATTACCGGGCAACCGCAACTGGTGCTGACGACACCCGATGGTCGTCTGTCTGGCGAGGCCCGCATCGGCGAAAAGACCGCTGTCAAACTCGTTGTGCGCAATACTGGCAGCGCGCCCGCGCGCGACATTGAACTGAGCGCATCGCCGCCAATCGGGTGGACGGTTGAGTTTGAACCGAAGACGATCCCGGAACTGGCGAATGGTGAACTGATCGAAGTGACAGCCAGTGTGCAGCCATCGAATCAGGCGATTGCCGGCGACTATCTGGTCACATTTACCGCTCGTCCGGCTGACGCCGCTGCTGCCACCAGCGAATTCCGCTTCACCGTCCTCACGTCAACCCTGTGGGGATTGGTTGGGATCGCCCTGATTGCGATTGCCGTGGTGGGCGTGGGCGCGGCTGTGATGCGCTTTGGTCGCCGGTAGGCCGAGACTGCCGGAGGTGATCGCATGAGCGAGGCAGTTGTTGAGTGTCGTGAACTGACCAAACGCTACGGCGCGTTCACAGCGGTCGATAGGCTAACCCTCACCGTTCGGACGGGTGAGATCTTCGGCCTGCTCGGCCCGAACGGCGCCGGCAAGACAACAACGATCCTGATGCTGCTCGGCCTGACCGAGCCGACCAGCGGCAGTGTGCGCGTGCTGGGGCTGGATCCGGCCCGCCAGCCCCTTAGCGTCAAAGCGCGGGTAGGGTATCTGCCCGATCAGGTCGGCTTCTACGATCAGTTGACCGCGCGTGAAAACTTGAGCTACATCGCGAAGCTGAACGGGATTCGCGAGCCTGAGACGAGCAAGCGCATCAGCGCAGCGCTCGAGCAGGTGGGACTAACGCATGTCGCCGATCGCCGGGTAAAAACCTTCTCGCGCGGCATGCGCCAGCGGCTGGGCGTGGCCGAGGTGCTGATTAAGCAGCCGCAGTTGATCATCATGGACGAGCCAACCCTGGCGCTTGATCCCGAAGCGGTGCGCGAATTCCTCGACCTGATTCGCGCGCTGAAAGCCAACGGCATCACCATCATGCTCTCATCGCATCTGCTCCAACAGGTGCAGGCCGTCTGTGATCGAGTCGGCCTCTTCCACCAGGGTAAGATGGTACTGGAAGGCACGGTCAGTGATCTGGCGCAGCGCGTGCTGGGCGGCGCGTACCGCATCCATCTCGAAGCGGAAGGGGGCGACGGTCTGGCAACAGCGTTGCAGACATTGCCCGACGTGTTGCGGGTGACCAGTGACGCGCACAGCTTCCACATCGAAGCGCGCCGAGATCTGCGTTCCGAGGTGGCGCGGAAGGTGATCGAAGCTGGCGGTCAACTGCGCGCGCTGAGTGTCGCCACCCCTGGTCTCGACGAAATCTACACGCGCTACTTCCAGAAAGGAGCAGCGTATGCAACTTCAGCGTAGCGAAACCAGCGCCCGGCAGCGGGAAGGTTCGCCGTGGACGGGATTATGGGCGGTGGTGGCGAAAGAGATGGCCGATTACCTGACCAGTGCGCGGATGCTCTTTCTCGAGGGGTTGATCGTGCTGACGGCGTTCGGCACAGTGTATGCCGCCTCGCAGAACCTCCGCGCCGGGGTCAGCAGCGATAGCTCATTCCTCTTCCTGCGTCTGTTCACGACTGCGCGCGAACCGTTGCCGGCCTTTGTCGGCTTTCTGGGCCTGCTGGTGCCCTTGATCGGCATCGCGCTGGCCTTCGATGCAATCAACGGCGAGTTCAACCAGCGCACTATCTCGAAGGTGCTGGCCCAACCCATCTACCGCGACGCTCTGCTGCTGGGGAAATTCCTCGCCGGATTGGGCACGCTGGCGCTGGTGCTGGCTTCAATCTGGCTGCTGATCATTGGCATGGGCTTGCTGCAACTGGGCGTGCCGCCGAGCGGTGAAGAGACTTTGCGGATGACATGGTTCCTGTTTGTGACCATCTGCTACGGCGGGATCTGGCTGGCGCTGGCAATGCTCTTCTCGATCCTCTTTCGGCAACCGGCAACCGCTGCGCTGGCCGCGATTGCCGTCTGGCTCTTCTTCACCGCCTTCTGGGGAATCATTGCCAGCCTGTTGGCGCGGGTGCTGCAACCAGTGCCGATTGGGGACACCCAGGCGCTGATCAATCAGCTTCAGCTCGAATTGCTGTTAACTCGCCTCTCACCCAATACGCTCTTCTCAGAGGTGGCGCTGGCAACGCTCAATCCGGCAGTGCGCGCTCTTGGTCTCGTCTTGCCGATCCAGTTGCACAATGCCATTCCGGGCACACCCTTGCCAGCCGGGCAAAGCATTCTGCTGACCTGGCCGCACATGACCGGCCTGATCGCAGCGATCATCGTCGTGTTTGCGATCAGCTACATCTCCTTCCAGCGCCAGGAAGTTCGCGCGTAATGCCGACCACTGCCCGCCTGACGAACCGTAGCGACGTTGCCAGGCAACGTCGCTACGGAGTTTCATGCGCTGTCGCGGGCGCACTGAGTTGCGCTGATCGTGAAGGCCACGGTCTACCAGCAACCGACCAGAGCGCAGCTACTGGCTCATCATGCGCACGGCGCGCAGGCTGGCCGCCGAATCGATGCGCGGCGTGTATTCAAGGCCGACGTAGCCGCTGTAGGCGCGTTCCCGCAAAACACCGAAGATGTGTTCGTAGTTGATCTCGCCGGTGCCCGGCTCGTGACGCCCCGGCACATCGGCGACGTGAATATGTCCAATCAGATCAAGATACGAGAGCAGACGGTGCGTTAGATTGCCCTCACTGATCTGCTGATGATAGCAATTGAAGAGCAACTTCACATGCGAATCGTTCACTTCCCGCACAATCGCCGCCGCCTCATCCGACGACCAGAGAAAACTGCCCGGCACGTCCATCTGATTGCGTGGTTCGAGCAACAGGGTCAGCCCGGCATCAGCCGCCGTCTCCGCCGCCTCGTGCAGGGCCTCAATCAGACAGGCGCGCTGGCTTGCATGATCGAGATCGGCGCGAGCAACACCACCGTACACGATCAGATGATCGCAGGCCAGATCAACTGCCAGAGCGGCGCTGCGCATGATCTCATCACGGAAGGTTGCGCGCTGATCAGGATCATTCGGCGACGCTTCGCTCCCCACAATCGCCACGCATTGCAAGCGGAGCGCGGTTTGCAGCGCGATAGTGATATTCATATCCTTGCCCCGCCGCGTCCAGAATTCGTAGGCATGAAAACCGAGATCCGCAATGTGCTCGAGCCGCTGCTCGAACGGTCGATCGGTGAAGATCGTATCAAGACAAACCGAAAAGCGGAGAGGAGCGAGGGTCGACATCTTCAACCTCACTTTTCACAATCATGCACCGCTAGCGACGACGAAGCGCTTTGAGCAGTGTTGCCACGGCTGCATCGAGCTGTTGATCACGTCCGTTTGCCCACTCCCCCAGCGGGCGGAATACCGCCACGTCAACCGGACGCCCATGACCTTCCAGGTCTTCGCCTTCAGGTGTGACCACATACATACGCGGCAGACTCAACCATGCGCCATCGAGCAATTGAATATTGTACGTCCAGATCACCGCGCCGGCAGTTGGCCGTCCCACGACTTTGCCCAACCGCAATCGCCGGTAGCTCTCGCTCAGCATTTCGGTATTGCTGGCTGAGCGTTCGTTCGTCACCAGCACAGTCGGTCGATCAAGCACCCGACCCCCGGCCAGATGAATGGCATCGCTTGATCCCAGATCGCGAAAACCGCTGCGCAACGCCGATCGACGCATCAAGACATCGAGCACGAAGGTTGCCGTATATCCGCCTCTATTGTACCGCACATCGATAATGACGCCTGCTTTGTTGTGCGTCTCGGTATCAAGATCGACCAGAAACTGCTGGTATGCGGCATAGCTCATCGCCTCGATGTGAACGTAGCCCAATCGTCCGCGGCTTTTTGCGTGAACGTACTGTTCATTAGCGGCGACCCAATCGCGATAGCGCAACCGTTGATACGCAGCAGCGTCAACCGGTCGCACCGTAATCTCACGCTCGTGACCAGAAGCAGCGCGCAGCGTCAGACGGACGCGCCGACCAGCGCTGCGCAGCAGCAGTTTGGGCAGCGCCACGGTCTGGCTCAACCTGACGCCGTCCACGGCAATCAGCTCTTCACCGGGTTGCGGCGGATCGGCTGCCAGCGCCGCCGGACTATCGGGCAGCACCCGCTCGACAATCAGGCGACCCTCTTGCCACAGCGGCGTCACAGCAAAGATGATGCCGATGTAGCCATCATCGCTTCGCCCATTGTAGAACCCGCTGCCGAGATGCGATGCGCGCAGCTCGCCTACCATCAGATTGATCAGCGTATGCAACTCACCGGTGGTCTGCACCGTATCAACCAGCGGCGCAAACCGTTCCCGCACGGCCTCCCAGTCCTGGCCGCGAAACGTCGGATCGTAGAAGCTGTCGCGCAACTGACGCCATGCCTCTGCAAAGATCTGCGCTTTTTCGCGGTGAAAATCGACTTCGACTTCAGCGCGAATGCTGAGGCGGCTCGGTTCATTGCCGCCGGGAAAACGACGCGCGACAACCTGCCCATCTTCAAGGTAGAAAAAACTGCGTCCATCAGGCGCAAATTGCAGAAAGGCCTTGCGCGTTTCACTGGCAGTAAGCTGGCGCGGCGGCTGACCCGCGCGCGGTTCGTCGAGCGGCAGCGTCCAGACATCAACTTTGCCGGCTACCGAAGCAAGGAAGAGCAGATCTTTGCCGTCAGGACTGATCGGCCCGGCGACGGCATCCATCTGCGGCGGCGTCAGCAGGCGCAGACGGCGCTCAATCCCTTCATAGATGATCGGCTCGCGCTGCGGTTGGGTTGCTCCGGCAGAGGGCGGCGGTTGCGCGCCGGTTTCGGATGGCTGCTCCTCCTTTTTTTCAAACAACCGTTCAAACTCGGCTTCACGGAACCGGGGTTGCGGCGGGCGCAGATCAACCCGGACAATCTGCGACTCGAGCCGATATTGTTCAGTCGTGAAGATGATGAAGCTGCCATCGGGCGACCAGCTCAGATCGCCGCCAAAAACGTTGCTGAGAAAGGTGATCTGACGCGGCTCGCCACCGGCTGCCGGAACGACATACACGTTACTGAACAGCCGATCATCTTGGGCAATATAGGCCAGATAGCGCGAATCGGGCGACCAGCAGAGATCGGCGGCAATCGCAAAGCGTCCCCGGCAGAGTTCGCGCGGTTGCCCACCAATGGCTTCGATGACATCAATGGCAATGCGATCGCGAATGTACGCGATCGCCTGGCCGTTAGGCGCGATCCGCGGCGCCAGTTTCGGACGACCATCGTGGGTCAGGCGCACTTCCTGACCGGTGGTGAAATCGTAGGCGATCAGCTCCTCCTCACCGAAACGATCCGACAGGTACACCAGCCGCCGCGAGTCGGGCGTCCAGGCCAGCGCCCATTCGCGCGCCGGCGTATTGGTTACCCGAAACGCCGGCCCCTGACGCAGATCGCGATCCGTCTCTTTGTCGGCAAAATCGGCAAACACATCACCGCGCGCCACCAGCGCAATCTTCTTGCCATCGGGGCTTAGCCGCACTTCACTGAAGTTGCTCGTCCAGGCTTCAATCCGCACCGGCGCGCGTTTGCTGTCTACCCGAGCGCGGATCGGAATGGGCGCAGCATCGCCGCTCATCGGATCGATCTGCCAGAGCTGACCATCATCCCGCGCGCAGACAATCGTCCCGCTCCGTCGGGCAATGGTTGGCGTGAAGAGCCGACCATCGCGGAAGCGGGTGATCTGGCGCGGCGGCGTCTCGTCAAGCGGCAGATACCACAGATTTTCCCAACCATCGCAATCACAGACCACGTACAATCCCAGGCCATCCGGCGCCCACAGCGGCCAGCCCAGCTTGCCGTTATAGGTCAACCGCTGGCCATACGGCCCGGCAATCTGGCGCAGCGCCGTATAATCGGGTTGGGCTGGCGCCAGCCAGATCTCATTGGGTGAAAAGGGGTGGGGGCCGCGCCGCCACCAGCGTTCGCGCAGGTTGACGAACGCCAGCATCTGTCCGTCGGGCGATACTGCCACGTGGTCGAGTTGCTCGTAAGGTTCGGCATAGACCAGCACCGGCGTGCCGCCCTCGACGCTCACCCGGTAGATCGCCTCGCCCATCTGCTCACTGTCAGCAGTGAAGAGCACCGCTGCGCCATCGCTCGTCCAGTCTTGGGGCTGGCAATAGGCATCTTGAAAGGTGATCTGGCGCGGCGCGCCGCCATCGAGATCGAGGATGTACAATTCGCCAGCGTCGTAACGATTGGCGGTGAACAGCAGGCGCCGCCCATCGGGGCTAAACCGCGGCTCGCGATGACTGGCCGGATGAGCAGTCAGGCGTTCTGCGACTCCACCGGCGCTCGAAACCAGCCAGATGTCGCCGGCAGTCACAAAAGCCAGATGCTGACCATCCGGATCAAGGGCAGGTTGACGCAAGAAGGCGCGGGTAAGGTTCAACGAGTCTCTCCCTGTCAAGATTAATGATCTACTTCGAGGCAGGCTGTTCTTCCCAGGCGATAGCGCGGGCAAGCAGCGCTTCGACGAAACCGGGGAAGAGTCGTCCGAACAGCAAAGCCAGCCGGTCGCTCCAGCTCACATAAGCCAGCCGCGACTCGGTGCGGGCCGCGCGCAGGATGGCGCGCGCAACCACGTCAGGCGGCACACCACGCGGCGCAATCCGGCGCCGCTCGCGCCCTCGCCCCAGCCGTCGCTGATTGAAATCGGTGCGGGTTGTGCCCGGACGCACCACCGTCACCGCGATGCCGCTGCCGCGCAACTCGATGCGCAGCGCATTGCTCACCTGTTCGAGCGCCGCCTTAGCGGCGGCGTAACCGCCCAGATAGGGCAGCGGCTGCGCCGCTAGCACCGACGAGACATTGATGATCTGACCGCGACCGGCAGCGCGCATGACCGGAACCACCGCCTGGATCAACCAGATCGGCCCCAGCAGATCGACTGCCAGCAGTCGTTCCAGATCGGCCTGGGCCAGACTGCTGATCGGACCGGTCAAACCGATGCCAGCATTGTTGATCAGAATATCGACCCGGCCATACGTCGCCACGGTTTGTTCAACCAGACGCGCGCAGGCCGCCGGATCCGCCACATCGGTTGGCACCGGCAGGGCATGAGGCAGATCAGCGGCAAGCTGCGCCAGCCGCTCTGCCGAGCGCGCAGCCAGCGCCAGTCGCGCGCCGGCTGCCGCAAAACAGCGGGCCGTCGCCTCGCCGATCCCACTCGACGCGCCGGTAATGATTACCACTCGCTCGCGCGGATCCACGACTCTTATCCCTCGCCCCGATCGCGCAGGTGCTTGCAGATCCCGGCCTTGATCGTCTGTCCGGGCACTTCATGATCGAGCATCCGCTCCAGTTCGCGCGCTGCCGCCATCAACGCAGGCAGATTCAGGCCGGTCGCGATGCCCATCTCGTGCAACAGATGGGTCACATCTTCGGTGCAGAGATTGCCGGGCGCGCCCGGCGCAAACGGGCAGCCGCCAATTCCGCCAATACTGGCATCGAAGGCATCAACCCCCAACTGAAGAGCAGCGAGGAGATTGGCCAGACCGGCCCCGCGCGCGCTATGCAGATGCAGGCGCAAGGGTTGCCGGGGAAAACGAGCCTGAAACGCCCGCACAACATCCTGCACCAGCAACGGATGCGCCATTCCCGTCGTGTCGCCGAGCGTCAATTGCTCAGCGCCCAGATCGAGCAACCGCTGACAGAGATCCATCACTCGCTCGATCGGCACATCTCCTTCAAACGGACAACCAAAGGCCACCGACAGCACGGCATCAAACGGCTTCCCGGCGCCATGCACCAGCGTCGCCATCTCAGCCACCTGATTCAGCGACTGTTCGATGCTCATATTCACATTGCTGCGATTATGGCTCTCGCTGGCGCTGAGAAAGACCTGCACCACATCAGCGCCGGCGGCGATTGCCCGGCGCGCGCCGACGACATTCGGCGCAATGGCGCTGTAGATCACGCCAGGACGACGTTCAAGGCCGGCAAACACCGCCTCGGTATCGGCCATCTGCGGCACCTGCTGCGGACGCACAAACGCTCCCACCTCAATCGCGCGCAACCCAGCCGCTGCCAGCAGGTCGATCAGCTTCAGCTTTTGCGCCGTGCTGAGTATCACCGGCTCGTTTTGCAGACCATCACGAGGGCCGACTTCGCGAATCTGGACAAAGGCGGGCAGCGTAGCGATGGTGGTCTTGGTCATCATTGACCTCCTCGAAACTCGGCGCGAGACATCCCAACATCGTTGATCCACGACCTGGAAACCTGTTTCCTTGTATGGTAGAGATACCAGCGCCGCTTGTCAAACAAGTGAGCAAGAAACCTGTTCTGGCGCTGACGCAATTTGCTCGCTCCGCAGCAACTCCCGCAGGCGGCAATCGCACTCCACACACAGAACCTGTAAAACAGATTAGTAACTCTAGTGTAACCTACCGATCTACCCTGACAACAGACCCGCACAACGCGAGGCTCGAGAAAGAGGAAGACAGCGTACAACGCTGAATGGAGGATCAAATGGACTGGACGAAGCAGGCGAACGACATGATCAAGATGTGGACCGGCACGCAGCAGAAGGTGTGGGATAGCTGGATGGCATCGGTGCAATATATGGCCGCCCCCCAAAGCCCGGAAGCCTGGCAGAAGACGGTTGATAGCTGGCGCGGCACCGTGAAGCAGGCGCTCGACGCCCAGGTCGAACTGACCCGGCTGTGGGCAGAGACGGTAGCGGCCAACAGCGTCAATATGCCAACCATGCCGACCGTGCCGGGCATGCCGACCATGCCGGGGATCAATCCGGTGACGCCGACGGCAATCGTTGAGTGGAGCCGTCAGGTGTTGGAGATGACCCGCAACTTCAACGAGAGCCAGAGCCGCTTCATCGAGGGCTGGTTCGACATGCTGAAGAAATCAGACCCAACCAATGTGATGCGCGGCTGGGACACCACCCAGGTGCAGAAGGTTATGCAGAGCTGGCAGGAGGCGATGCAGCGGGTGATCGAAGCCCAGGCCGAGCTTGGTAAAGTGATGTTGGGCGTGGTTAACGGAGCGATCGACAAGAAGTAGGCGCTGTGCTGTCAGCCAGACAGCCATTACCCCCTGACAGGAGACGCGATCTGGCGCGTCTCCTGTTGTTTAATCTTCGCCCTCAGTTCCCGACATCACCACGACCAGCGGACGCATGCGCGCCAGTGGGCGAATGAGGCCAGCCGTGATCTGCGCCTCCATGATCGTTTCGATATCTTTGTACGCCAGGGGCGACTCGTCAACAGCCAGCCCGCGCGCGAGAACGCCTGCTTCCCGCACCAGCGCGGCGGCCATTGCTGGCGTGATCGCGCGACGCGCTTCCGACCGGCTGAAGCGGCGGCCCGCGCCGTGCGAGGCGCTTGACAGCGCCTCGGACGCGCCCAGCCCTTCGACAATGTAGCTGTTTGTCGTCATCGAACCGGGAATGATCCCAAGCTCACCTGCGCCAGCCGGAGTCGCGCCCTTGCGATGAATGACCAGACCATTGCGCTCTTCCCAGGCAAAGTTGTGGTGATTCTCGATCACGCGCTCAACCGGCACCCCCAACGCCTTGCTAAACCGGGCATGGATCACCTCGTGATTGGCGCGGGCAAAATCGCCCGCCAGTCGCATCGCGAGCAAATACTCCTGGCCGACCTCTGTCTCGGTGCTGAGCCAGCCATACGTGCGTGGAATCCCTCGCGCGAACCGCGCCGTCTCACGATCGGCCAGCTCAGCGTAGTGGCGAGCAATCTTTGCGCCCACACCGCGACTGCCGCTGTGCGTGAGCAGGCCCACAAAGGTCTTGCCATCAGCCAGCCACTCGCCCACCACAATCTCGGCAAAATGGTTTCCGCCGCCGGATGTGCCGATCTGCAATCTGGCCAGCTCACGCAGTTCGCGCAACAGTTTTGTCGCCTGCCAGCGGCGATCGGCCAGCACCGGATGATCGGCCACCGGACGTTTCGGCGAACCGATACCGAAGACGGTTACCTTCGTGATCGTTTCGAGCAGATGGTGGCGGTTGCGCTGCGCATCTTCCGGCGTCATCCCTGACAGAATCGACAGATGCATGCGACAACCGATATCTACGCCGACCTGATACGGCGCAACTGCCCGATCATACGCAATCACGCCACCCACGGGCAACGCATAGCCTTGATGGGCATCGGGCATCAGCGCGCCGCGCACCGCTGGCGGCAGCCGCAACGCCGTGCGGATCTGCTCGATAGCCCCCGGTTCAATCAGGTGCGCGCCGATGATTTTGAGCGGCTGCGGCTGATCGCGCAAGCGGGCAATCGCGGGCGGCGGATCATAGCGCGCAGCAATCTCCTGCCGGACAGCAGCCGGATCGACACCCTCTTTCAACAACTGCTTCGCAACCCGGCAGATCTCACGAAAGGAGGGATGCTCGGCATAGTCGGCCAGTAATTGCGCTGGTTTCATGGCAACCCCCTTTCAAGCGAACAGCAGTGAGGTTCATGATAGCAGTGAAGCCGGGAATGTCACCCTGCGTCGCCTTCATGATCAGATTGGAAATGTTCCTCTCCATATTTCGAGAAGTAGTACAGCACAGACCTGTATGCTATGTCCTTCATAATTGCAGCCATTTCATCAACGGACCAGCGCTCTGGTCGAAAATAGAAGCTACCACGGTTGAACCTTCCATTTCCCTCGTTGTAGAGGTACGTCTTATTCAATTCGCCAAACATAGCCATAGTCGTCACTCGATCTAGAATCGAAGATTCTTTCTCAAAATCGCATCCATAACCGAAACATACAAAAGGAAAAATGCATTCACGCATAAGAGCCACACGAAGACCGATAAGGTTCTTGCCAAGCCGTTCGATAGCATTCCCCCTGGCTTGTCTCGGCAGACCTTCTGCGAGACGCAAATCATTTGTTCCCTGATTCTTCACCTCAGCGATTAAGATGGGAACCGACGTCAGGATACGTCTGTCTCAGCTCTGACACAATGTCTCTTAAATACCATTGCGATTCATGTACAAGGGTTATTTTCTTTCCGAACCTGGATTTGATATAGTCAACGACCAGTTGCAAGGCTTGTATAATATCAGATTGTTGTCTTTTTGATGTCACATTAATGACCGTACCCGTCCGCTGAGTGCGGAGTTGTTGTTTTCGAGCCATAACGCCTACCTCCGTTCAACCAAAAACAAATACTCCGTCACATGCACAGATCGATGATTAAAATTCCGGCTTCCCCGAAACGCATTGTATGGCAACTCGATCACCTCTACCTTACCGATTTCGCCAAGCATCGAGCGCATCGTATCCGGCGGGATGAAACCTTCGTTATTGAAGGATACTAACAAGAACGACGCATCAATGTTGGTCAGGAGCTCCTTAAGCAACGGGAGCGCTTTATTCCTGACATTGTAGCCAGACCGCTGCCAATCGCAGGGTATCCCGGAGACGCGGCTAACTCTTGTAGGACGCTGGTAACGAACGATCAGGTTTAACATAAAGTAGTTGGAGCCGTATGGATGCTGATTGTAGGGTGGGTCAATATATGCAAGATCAAGCCCATTCAATTTTTGTGCCAGCATGTTGGCATCTTCTTGAAATACCTGATAATCGCATTCGAACAGGCTAAGCACTGGAACCTCTAGCGTGATTCGTCCCAGTATTCGCGTGAGAGCGTCAGACCCGCTACCCCCGAACTGCCCAACTCCAGTATGACGATTCTTGTAAAATCCCTTAAAGACGCCAGCGGTGTTCGCATGAATAGAGGCTTCGCTCAAAAGCGGACCGAGCAGCAAGTTCCTCATCTCGCGCGGGACTTGATCTATCAGGCGACGGTAATTGTCTATCCGCCTGGCATTGTCTCGAGTGTAAAAAACCCTGTCTTCTTTAGTAATATTATTCTCATCACGCGGCGCATACATTTCCTCGATAAAACCTATTGGAAAATTTTTAGATGCAACCTTGACATTCAATTCTGAAACAATTTCCGAAAGCGCACAAAAATCTACTTCACTCCGATTGCGTAGATAACAGTGAGAAATCACTGCCGCGTAATCTTCAATATCGTTGCTGGCAAGAAACGAAGCATGCGCCTTCATGTAACGAGACACCACACCAGAACCACTGAAAAGATCAGCTACCCTTAGTCGATTCTTGCCAAGCCGCTTTTTGACGCGATCCAATGCAACCCCAATGTATTTCAGGAGCGCGCGTTTGTTGCCTATATAGGTGATAAGTTGTCTTGAAAGATAGTCAGGATTCTCGACAACATGATCGTCATCCCATAATGACAATTGCCTGGAATCTCCGACCCCGATAGTTCGATCTTTTTCCACAACATCCTCCATTGATACTTGCTTGTTTGAACATTGCCTGTCAGACATGAAGAGTCTGTTTTTCCCAAAGTTTGGCTTTGCAGACCAGTTTTATATCATTACCTTGATTGCTCGTTGACGTCCATCCGTCGTTCCGGCATGATTGCGATGGAAGAACAAACAATCAAACCGGAGGAGACGATGGACGCCGAATAGATGATAGTAGCGTTTCTGGTGATTGACCACACGATGGAACAGCTCGGCTATCGGAGCGACGCGCGGGCGCAAGTGTCGGATTCGGACGTGATCACCGTCGCCGTCGTCGCCGCGAACGACGTTCAGAACCATCACGAACGGGCATCGCGCGTGATGCGCCAGCTCCGGTAGCTGTCCGGGTCGCTGCACCGCTCGCGCTGCAACCGACGGCTGCATCGGCGCCCCCTACGGAGTGGAGGGATTGAGAGGGGATGCGCGCGGGGACGCGTTCATCATCGACAGTATGCCCGCGCCCGTCTGTTGTCGTGTCCGCGCGGCGCTGTCGCAACGCGCGCGGGCGAGCATTGTGCAGTTCTCGCGCGGCCAACGACGAGCGGTTGTTTGACTGGCACTTGCATCTGATCCGCGCGCCGCTCCACGAGGTGACCGTCGCCCTGCCGCCGGGGGCGCAGCTCATCGGTGACATCCCACCACTCCGTAGCGGGAGACTGCATCACTGGAGTGACGAGCTGGCCATCCGAACCTATCGTCGCGCGATTAAGACGGTCCACAGACAAGCCGAGAAGATGGGCATCCAACGACTCCATGCGCGCGCGAACGCAGGCTTCGCGCTAAAGGTTATCGCATCGCTCATCGCGCTGGCGATCACGAACGCCGACTAGCAATCAAGGTTAAGACGGTATTCTCCTGCTTGCGCAGCGATGGCGCTTCGGTCAAGATGACTGCTTCGTCAATCGGCGGCGCTGCCGGCAGCCGTCCCGTGATAATCGCTCTGTTACGACTCCGGCAACGCGCGCTCGGCCAGCCACGTCGGCATCAGCCAGACAAACTGGTAAGGCTGCAGGGTGAGCGTCTCGGCGGTAGAAATGGTTTGCCGACTCACCAGATCGATGAATGCGTTCCCCGGACCATACATGCGCAGCAGGTTACCCGCCACCGGCTGTGGTTGCTCCGAGAAGTTTGCCAGCGCCAGCACCCGCTGACCGTCACCCTGGCGAACGTAGGCCAGCACGCGCGGATTGTCGCTGCGCGCCACCATCATCTCGCCGTCACGCAGCGCCGGGAGCTGCATCCGCAGCCGAATCAGGCGCGTCAGTTCCCCAAACACGCGCCCAGGCGCCGTCGTCGGATCGTGCCGCTGCTCCATTGCAGCCTGGTTCCGCGCTGGCCGATGCACCCAGCGACTATCATCAGCTTTAGCCGGATCAGTCACATAACTATAATCGTTGAGCGTGCCCAGTTCATCGCCCAGGTAGAGCAGAGGAATGCCGCCAATGCTCAAGATGACGCTGTGCAGCAACAACACGCGCTTAATGGCAAGATCGATCGCCGCCGGGTCACCCAGATCCAGCGCCTGCTCGAGACCGGCCAGCGACGCCAGTGTGCCTGACACGCGCGCATCGCCGGTATCGGGATTCTCTTGAAACGGCAGCCCACGCGCAAATGATCCCGGAAAACGACCGGTGTAGAAGGCATTCAGAAACTGGCGATGCCCCCAGGGATCGATGCCGACCGCGCGCGCATCGTTGTCATCGAATGTCCAGCCGATGTCGTCGTGCGACCGCAGATAGTTGATCCAGGCGCATCCCGGCGGCAGACGAAACCGGTGGCTGAGCGAATGGGCCAGTAACTTGACCTCGCGTGTCGCCAGCGCTTCCCAGAGCAACGCCATCAAGAGCGGATTGTACGAGAGCTGACACTCTTGCGCGCTCACGTAGCTCAAGACATCATCGGGATGAACGATCGCTTCGGATTTGAAGAGCAGGGCCGGCGCGGCTACCCGGGCAATCGCATTGAATGCCTGAATGATCTGATGCGCTTCCGGTTGATTTTCGCAGTTGGTTCCCATGCGCTTCCAGATGAAGGGCACCGCGTCGAGTCGCAAGACTGCCACCCCAAGGTTGGCCAGAAAGAGCATCTCTTCCGCCATCGCTCGAAAGACTGCCGGATTGGCATAGTTCAGATCCCACTGAAAACTGTTGAAGGTCGTCCACACCCAGCGTTGCATGTCAGGACGCCAGGTAAAACTACCACGGCGCACGGTTGGGAAAATCTCGCGCAGTGTGCGCTCGTAGGCATCGGGCAACGAGCGATCGGGAAAGAGAAAGTAAAACTCCTGATAATCCGGATCGCCTGCCTGAGCGCGCCGCGCCCATTCGTGCTCGTCAGAGGTATGGTTAAAAACAAAGTCGAGCACCAGACTGATCCCGGCAGCATCAAGCTCGCGCGCCAGTTCCGCCAGCTCGGCAGTAGTGCCAATGCGCGGATTGACCTGCCGATAGCTGCTGACCGCATAACCGCCATCGTTGTTGCCCTCCGGCGCCGCAAACAACGGCATCAGATGCAGGTAACTTAGGCCCAGTTCCTGAAAGTAGGGAATGAACTCGCGCAGGCGGCGCAGCGTGCCGCAAAACCGATCGACGTAGAGCACGCCACCCATCATGCGTTCTGACTGGAACCATTCATGATCGGCCTCGCGGACGCGATCCCGTTGCTTCAACCAGCGCGGGCGATTCAGCCAGCTCTGCGCCATCGCCAGCGCCAATTGCTCAAGCTGATAGAAGAAATCGTACTGTGTCCCATACAGGCCGAGCAACAGACTAAACAGGCGCGGCCATTCACGCCGTAAGCGCTGCTCGAAAGCGGCACAATCTTCATCTGCGCCCTCAATCTGGGCAAAGACCTGGGCCACGCGCGGCCATAACCGGTCGAGCGAGCGGGCCGCTGCTCGCTGAATTCGTTCGTGTTCGCGCATATCCAACCTCACCTCTTGGCTGCTCACGCTGGCAGCCACCACTGGTGAGTATAATGCAAGGCGCAGGATGAGGAACAGCCATCACCGATCGTTGAGAGTGTGACAGGGTTTGTGTGACTGCCCGATACGTGACAATGTATCTCAAGGTGGTATCACCCTTTCTCATCGATCGGCTCGAAGCGAGCCTGGAAGAAACGGAGATAGCGCGGCTCGTATACCATCCGCAAACCGCGCGCCTGCGCGCGCTGGTTGTAGACGGCTTTCACCGACTCGGCAACCACGTCCATGTGAGCTTGCGTGTAGACCCGTCGTGGAATCGTCAGGCGGGTCAATTCAAGTTTCGGGTAGTGTTGCTGCCCGGTGCGCGGATCGCGCCCGGCGCTGGCAATACCGCGTTCCATCGCCCGCGCGCCCGAATCGAGGTACAGTTCGGCGGCCAGCGTCTGCGCCGGGAAGAGGTCTTGCGGCAGATGCGGGTAAAATCGTCGCGCATCGAGAAAGATGGCGTGGCCGCCAATCGGCACGACAATCGGGATGTTCCAGTCGAGCAGCAATTCGCCCAGATAGCGCACCTGCCCGATCCGCGCCCGAATATAGTCTTCCTGCAACGATTCCTCTATGCCAACCGCCAGCGCCTCCATGTCACGCCCGGCCATGCCGCCGTAGGTGTGCAATCCCTCGTATACCACCACCAGATTGCGCGCTGCATCGGCCAGATGATCATCGTTGAGCGCCAGCCAGCCGCCGATATTGACCAGGCTGTCCTTTTTTGCGCTCATCCAGGCGCCATCGGTATAGCCACAGAACTCGCGCACAATCGCCGCGATGCTGCGCTCGCTGTAACCCGGCTCGCGCTCTTTGATGAAGAAGGCATTCTCGACCAGCCGGGTCGCGTCGAGAAAGATGCGGATGCCGTAGCGATCACACAGATCGCGCAGCGCGCGCAGATTCGCCATGCTCACCGGCTGACCGCCTGCCATGTTGACTGTTCCCGCCAGGCTGACGTAAGCGATCTGAGCGGCGCCAACCGTATCGATCAGGGCTTGCAGTTTGTCGAGATCGACGTTGCCCTTGAACGGATGCAGGCTCTGCGGATCATGGGCATCGTCGATGATCACATCAACAAACGTGCCGCCAGCCAGTTCCTGATGGAGCCGCGTCGTGGTGAAATACATGTTGCCGGGCACGTATTGACCGCGCTGGATCGCGATCTGGCTGATCAGATGCTCGGCGCCGCGGCCCTGATGGGTTGGAATGACGTGGCGATAGCTATATGCTTGCTGAACAGCCGCTTCCAGCCGGTAAAAGCTGCGACTCCCGGCATACGCTTCATCACCGAGCATGAGCGCAGCCCACTGCCGATCGCTCATCGCACTGGTGCCGCTGTCGGTCAGCAGATCGATGTAGACATCTTCAGAACGAAGCAGAAAAGTGTTATAGCCGGCAGCCCTGAGCGCCGCTTCGCGTTCGGCGCGACTGATGATGCGCAACGGCTCGACCATCTTAATCTTCCACGGCTCCGCCCATGACCGTCGCCCAAATTGTTGCCCCATCGTCCGGGGCAGATCCTCGTCTATCACCGCTACCTCCTTAACGAGTTCCATTTCTACGACAAAGGGGCGACTCATCGTCGCCCCAGGTCAATTCCCGCACCTGCCGATGGGTTCCCCTAGATAATACCGGTTGGCACCAGATGCCAGTAGGCCCGGTTGAGCAGCGCCTTCTCGTAGTGATAGTACGCGCTCGGCTTAGGCGGCTGCGGTGGATGCGTGTAATCGAAGACCAGTTGCGTCGCCTGGCCACGCCCCGTCTCGAGAAAGCACATCACCTGCCCGTGGTAGCGCGCATCAACCGGCTTGCCCTTGATCTCGCCAATGATCCGATGGGCAATCACTTTGGCCTCGAAATGCGCCGCCGCGCCGCTCTTGCTGACCGGCAGGTCGGTGGCATCCCCCAGGCCGTAGATGTTGGGAAATTGCTTATGCTGAAGCGTCTCCCGGTCGGTAGGCAGCCAGCCCTGCGCATCGCCCAGGCCGGAATTGGCAATGATGGTTGCGCCGCGATGCGGCGGCACCAGCACGAGCAGATCATACGGTAGCGTCGCGCCTTCCAGCGAAGAGATGGCGCGTTCGACTGGATCGATCGATTCGGTGTTGAAGAAGAGTTCGTACTTGATTCCGCGCTCCTCCATCATCGGCGCCACAAAATTGGCCACACTCTCAATCGTGAACACGCGCCCGATGGGCGAGAGATAGGTGATCTCGGTCTGCTCGCGCAAACCACGTTTGTTCAGCTCGTCCTCCAGCAAGAAGGTAAACTCCAGGGGCGCCGGCGGACACTTGTACGGAATGTCAGCCACGCCGATCACTACGCGACCGCCCTTAAACTCACGTAGCGCAGCGTGCAGACGCAGCGCTGCCTCGGCGCTATAGAAATGATGAGCGCCCTCGCTGTAGCCGGGCACCGCCTCTGGTTCCAGGCGAGCGCCGGTGGCAATGATCAGGTAATCGAAGGGCAACTGCGTGCCATCGGCCATCTCAACATACTGATCGCGCGGATCGATACAGACTGCATCCCCGATCACCAGCTCAACCGCGCGGCGCAGCAACGAGCGTTCGCTCCGTTCCCAACGCTCCGGCGGCGCGCCGCCAAATGGCACATAGAGCCAGCCCGGTTGATAGACATGCTTCCCGGTGCGATCGACCAGCGTGATCTGCGCCTGTTTGCGCGGCAGATGGCTGGCCAGCAGGTTGGCGACCAGGGTGCCGCCCACGCCGCCGCCGAGCACAACAATGTTTTTCGGAGTCATACGGTTTCCTTTGCGCGCATTGATTCGGAATCAATGCAACCCCTGCGCCGCGCTGCATCGAGCGGGCGCTACGTCTGCTTTCACCAGCAATCAGCGCATCCTAGCGCGTCTTGCGAACGACAAAACGGGTGAATCCCTGCTCAGGGAAAGCGCCAATGAATTCGTGACCGGCTTTCTGCACCCAGATCGGAATATCCTTCGCCGAACCGGGATCGCTCGAGAGCACCGCCACCACCGAACCAACCGGCACGCTCTTGATCCCACGGATCAGTTCCATCATCGGGCCAGGGCAGTGACTGCCGCGCGCATCAATCTCTTTGTCGATAGCTACGTTGAGCGTTGTCATTCCAACCTCCTCCGGTCAACATTGACCAATCACATTTCTTGTGCTCACTATAGCATTCCATCGCTTGCCCAAACAGAAAGAAGCGACAACATATTCTGTGCAGGCGGCAACTGTTGCTGATGCAGAGCAGATCTTGCAGTCGCACCTGCGGCCCTGCAATGACCCACTTTGCTGTTACCTTCTTCCGCCATGCGCTCGATAGTCGCTGATGACGGGTTTTCATCGGCGCCGAGAGGGAACATGAGGCAAGGAGCGAACGAAAAGGACTGGCATAACCTTTGGGGCGCGATCATCATGCGATCGCCCGGTTGAAGATTGGCCGGGTGAGGCTATCGGGGTTGCGGATACAGGATGAAACAGAAGGGCAGATCATCATCCACGGGATTAGATGTCCGGTTCCATCTCCGTCTTCTGCTTCAGCTCAGCGCAGCCCAGCATTCCTCGTGCATCACAGCGCGAAACTGCCCCCAACTGCGCCAGCGTCCGCCAATCATCGGATCAAACCGATCAGGAAGCTGACGCAGCCGCTCGGCCAGCGTCGCCAGATCGCGCGGAGTGACCGTCTTGATCTCGGCGATCTGTTCAGCAGGATCGGCCACGCAGAGCGTTCCGCCCAGCTCATCAAGCAAAAAGACAAAACTGACAAACCGGCGCGGTGTCGGCGTTGCTGCCTCGTAGGCGATCACGCTCAGAAAGCGACTGATCTGAACGGTCAGACTGGTCTCTTCAGCAACTTCGCGCGCCAGCGCCTCTGCAATCGGTTCATCTGGCCCGATCCCGCCGGTCAGCAAGCGAAACGCATCGGGAGGATAGAATGTTTTGCGCGCAACCAGAATCCCGCCGTCCCGCCGCCGCAGCACCATCCCCACTTCACCGATCCGATCGGTCTTCGTAAGCGGATCAAAGTCACCGTCGGCCAGCGCCACGTAGCGATACGTCGGTTGCCCATATTGCATTGCCAGCAGCGCCACCTCTGCCTGATGCCGGGCAGGGATCAACTGCAACGCGCACTGCCGCAGCGAATCATCGTGGGACGGCACAACTCCCCTCCCTGCGCGTCAAGACCACCGCGCAACGATGGTCAGATCGGTTGCCCGCCAGCGCGCCAGTTCCTGATCGGGATGGTGTGAGTCGCTGCCGCCCGAAACGAGCAGACCATAGCGGTTGGCCGCAGCCAGCAACCGCTCGCGGGTAGCGCTATCGTGCGCTGGATAATAGACCTCCAGCCCATCAAGCCCAGCGGCAGCCAGCGCGGCAATATCATCATCGCTGGCCGGAATGGCGTAGATTCCCTTGCTGCGCCCCGGATGGGCCAGCACCGCCAGCCCGCCCAGATCGTGCGCCACGCTGATGATCTCATCCACCCCAAGCGGACGATACGCCGCGGCAAAATGGGTCAGGATGAAGCGCATCCCCGCTTCTTCGTCTCCTTCGCCAGCGATCCGATCCGGTAATTCGTTATGTCGAGCAAGAATTAAGGCCACATCGGCAACCGTGGGCGGTCGATCGCGGTCGGTCAGGCCGGGCAGACGGAAACCAGCCGCCGGCAATTCGCGCTGCAGGCGCGCCGCATCGGCAGCATTACGCTGCACCACTTCGGCGCAGAGATCAAGCAGTGCGGGCGCCTCCGGATCAACATCGTAGACCAGCGTATGCCAGAGTTTGCCGTTGAAGGCGCTATCGATCTCGACGCCACTGATGACCCGCACACCGTAGTGCATCCCGGTCATCATGGTTGTAATGACATTCGCCGTCGTGTTGTGATCGGTGACGGCAATCATCGTCAGACCGCGCGCAGCAGCGGCGACAGCCAGCGCTACCGGCGTCCAGGTGGCATGATCTGGCGTGGCATTGGTATGAATGTGCAGATCGATCATGGGCGCTCCACCGGCAGGTTGGCGGCCTGCCACGCTTCAATCCCGCCGTCGAGCGCTGCCACCGGCCCGTACCCCAGATCACGGAAGATCTGTGCGCCGCGTTGCCCGGCAGTCGAGCGGCTGTTATCGCTGTAGGCAACGATAATCCCATCTGGCGGCAGCTCAGCCAGGCGGGCATTCAGATCGGGTGACGCCAGACTGAGCGCGCCCGGCAAATGACCGGCGGTATATGCCTCGCTGCTGCGCATATCGACAAAAATGACCTTTCCGGCTTGCCAGCGCTGGTAGGCATCGCTAACCGAGATGGTCGGCGCCGGCGGGCTGTTCGCCGGATCGCCGTGACCAGCGGCGGTTTCAACTGTCGGCGCCACCGTCGGCGTGGTTACGACTGGCGCAGGCTGCGCCGCGCTGGTGACGACAAATGCCAGGATTCCGGCCAGCGCGATAATACTTCCGACAATCACTGGCAAACGCCAGACCGGTGGTGAAGGTGGTAATCGTTGTTCAAAATTATCCATACATCAAATATTGTATCGTCTAACGCTAACGGTATTATAATGCACTCAAACGATCCGTCGGCCAGTCGCCGTTATCCAGGGTACCTGCCATGATTACCGCCGTCGCGCCCAATATCTATCAGCTACGCCTGCCTCTCCCTTTCGCCCTGAATCACGTCAACGTCTACCTGCTCCGCGATCAGCGCGGCTGGACGATTGTAGACACCGGGTTGCACACACCGGCGGCGGAAGCGGCCTGGCAGGCGGCGCTAACCGAGCTAAGCATCGCGCCCCGCCAGATTCATACCATCGTCCTCACCCACTTTCATCCCGATCACTTTGGCATGGCCGGCTGGCTTCACCAACGTTCGGGCGCGCCGGTCTTGCTCTCGCCGCGCGAAATCGAACTGGCCAGCGAGGTGTGGATCCACCGCGCCGACCATGATGATCCTAGCATACACCATTTTTTGCGTCACGGCATGCCCGCCGAACTGGTGCGCAAAGTGGTGGGAGCAATTGCCGATCTGCGCGCTGCCACCCGCCCCCACCCGCCCCTTACACCGCTCCCTGCCGGCGCCTGGTTGATGATGGGCGATCGGCAGATGCGCGCCATCCATGCGCCCGGTCACAGCGATGGTCAATTAATCTTTTACGCTCCTGCCGATCGCCTGGCGCTGGTCGGCGATCAGGTGCTGCTCAAGATTTCGCCGCACATCGGAGTCTGGCCGGAGAGTGAACCTGACCCGCTGCGGAAATACCTGGCCTCACTCGACGAACTGGCTGGCCTCGAGGTTGATCTGGCGCTGCCCGGCCACGGCAAACCGATTACCGCCTGGCGCGAGCGTCTGTGTGAACTCCTGGATCATCATCGTGAGCGGCTGGAAGTGATGTTAGCCGCCGTGCGCGCCGGAGCCGAAACCGCGTTTGCCGTCGCTCAACGCGCCTTCGATGTCGATCGCTTTACGCCCCACGAGGCCCGGTTTGCCATTGCCGAAACGATTGCCCACCTCGATCTGCTGGTCGCCGACGGCTTGATCGAGCGACACGACGATGAACTGGTGCGCTACCGCGCGTAGCGCGCCCCTTATCAGCAACCTGTAATCTACGCCTGACCTGCATACCCTGATCGATATGCTACCCTGCTCACAACAAGGTATCGTATCATCAGGGCTTTCAGGTATGCGACAGAAGTTTCATTCGCCAGCTTTCCCATTATTCGCAGGCATCGCATGCCTCGCGCTGGCCGCGATTGGCGTAATCGCAGCGCCCAGCCTGACCGGACTCGCTCTGATGATCGGCATCGCCGGATTGTTGTGGGAACGTTACCGGCTCATACGCGCGCTGCGCAACCTGATCAGCCATCTTCAGCGCAACGATCTCGATGCCAAACTCGAAATCGGCGCCGGTGTCTGGGGCGAGGTTTGCCGCGCCGTTAATCGCCTCTTCCAGCAACGTCGCATCGAGCATCATCTTCACCATCTATTGCCCGATCAGCCAGCGTTCCGGCAGATCGATCCGCTGGCCATCCATCCACCGGCAAGCGGCTGGACGCGCACAGTTGCTGTGCTGGCCGTCGGCCAGCTCCCGATCAGCGATCCACTCGATGAACTGCGCGCCCGTATGCATCTGGTGCGCGACCCAGCCGCTCGCCAGCAGGCCGTCATTCAATGGCACGACGGCCACCTCTTGCTGATCTTCGGCGCGCTCATCCCTGACAGCGAGCCATTGCGCGCCGCCCTCGACGCCGCAATGGCAATCTCTGCGACTGCGCAAAGCGATGGCCTGTCCATCCCTGCCTTTGCCCTGAGCAGCGGCCAGTGTCGGATCGCTGTTGTTCCCATCCTCGGTCTTCATCTGCTGGGTGAACCACTGAGCGAAGCCGCCCTCTTCCTCAAACAAACTCCCCCTGCCACGCTCACCTGTAGCGATGAAGCATATCTGCAACTGCGCAGCCTCGGACGCCTGCCGCCAACCAGATTGTTCACCCGTCGTCACATTCTGTCAATCGGCGACATTCAAGCTGCGTAATGCGCCAGAACGCGGAACGAACAGGCGATACCTTGCGTTTTACATCGGCAAGGCGTATAATATTTTTACGTATTCGCCCTGACCAAGCCCCGTCGAATGGCGCGCCGCCCCTTCTGCGCAGGAATCTTTCATGGAAGAGCTGAATCATGTTGCTCAAAACTCAGAAGAAAACACTCGCCAACCGGATCTGAACGAACTGCTCGACCGTGGTGATCAGGCGCTGATGGAGCAGATCCTTCGCGATCCTGCTCATGCCTACCGCAACTTAAAGCATGGTGATACCGTCGATGGACGGATCATGCGGATTGATCGCGATGAAATCCTGGTCGATATCGGCGCCAAAGCTGAAGGCGTGGTTCCCGCCCGTGAGATGCAAACGCTCAGCGAAGCCGATCGAGCAGCGCTGCGCGTTGGCGATACCATTCTGGTGTTCGTCGTTCAATCTGAAGATAAAGAAGGTCGCGCGATTCTGTCAATCGACAAGGCCCGCCAGGAAAAGAGCTGGCGCCGTCTGCAAGAGTGTTTTGAACGCGGCGAGATTATTTATGCCCGCGTCAAAAACTACAACAAAGGCGGCCTGCTCGTCGATCTCGACGGAGTTCGCGGCTTCGTGCCTTCATCGCAGGTTTCGAGCATCAGCCGCGGCTCAGAGACCCAAAAGCAGTCGGAAATGGCTCGACTGGTCAATGTGGAGTTGCCGCTCAAGGTGATCGAAATCAATCGCAACCGCAATCGACTGATCCTGTCTGAACGGCAGGCGCTCGCCGAAACGCGCGAAACAAAGAAGGACGAGTTGCTGACCTCGTTGCGCGAAGGCGATGTGCGTGAAGGCGTCGTTTCTTCAGTGTGTGACTTTGGCGCGTTTGTTGACATCGGCGGGGCTGATGGGTTAGTTCACCTGTCAGAAATTTCGTGGTCGCGAGTCAAACATCCTGCCGAAGTGCTGAAGCCAGGTGACAAAGTCAAAGTCACCATCCTCAGTATCGACCACGACCGGAAGCGGATCGCCCTGTCGATCAAGCGCACGCAGAGCGAACCATGGACGCGAGTCAGCGAGCGGTACCAATTAGGCCAGATCGTGGAGGGAACGATCACCCAACTGGCATCGTTTGGCGCGTTTGCTCGCATTGAGGACGGAGTGGAAGGATTGATCCACATCTCGGAAATCGGTGATGAACGAATCCAGCACCCCCAAGAAGTCCTCCGTGAGGGGCAGGTTGTGCAGGCCCGTATCATTCGGATCGATCCGGCGCGCAAGCGAATGGGGTTGAGTCTCCGGCTTCATGCAGACACAACTCCGACTGCTGCGGAAACAGACGAGCCAGGTTAGTTCTGCTGCCCGTCGATCGGAATGGCGCTTCTGATTGACGGCACTGGTGTAACATGAGGAGTCGTTCGGGCGCTCTGGTCGGTACTGGACTCAGGTTCATTGCCGCGAATCTAACAGGTGGAGAATTTGTATGTCTGACCTCTACAGCAAATTTACCAAGCGCGCCAAGCAGGTGATGCTGCTGGCTGCCGAGGAGGCGCGCGCATTTAATCATCCTTACATTGGCACCGAGCATATCCTGCTTGGTCTCATCCGCGAAAGCGAAGGAATTGCGGCTCGCGTGCTCGATGAATTGGGCGTGAAATTGCCGCAGGCGCGCAATGCGGTTGAGTTTATCGTCGGTCCGGGTGAAGGCAATCCGGTCACCGATCAGGAGTTGACCGCCCGCGCGCAAAAGGTGATCAAGTATGCCATCGAGGAAGCCAGCCGCCTGAACCATCACTACATCGGCACCGAGCACCTGCTGCTCGGCCTGGTGCGCAACGGCGAAGGCGTTGCCACCGGCGTGCTCGACATCCTTGGCGTATCGCTCGAGCAGGTGCGCAATCAGGTGATGCGCACCCTGCGTCACGGCACGACCGGCGCTGCTGGCGAGGCGCGCCCGGCAACTCCCGGCGCGCCGCCGGCGCAGCGGCAGTCGAAGACGCCCTATCTCGATGCGCTGGGCACCGATCTGACCGAAATGGCCGAACAGGGACGGCTCGATCCGATCATCGGTCGCCAGCATGAGATTGAGCGGGTGATCCAGATTCTGTCGCGTCGCACCAAGAACAATCCGGCCCTGATCGGCGAACCCGGCGTCGGCAAGACGGCTATAGTCGAGGGTCTGGCCCAGCGCATTGTGCAGGGTGATGTGCCCGATAGCATCAAGGGGAAGCGAGTTGTCACGCTCGACATGGGCGCGCTGGTGGCTGGCACTAAGTACCGCGGTCAGTTTGAAGAGCGGCTAAAGCGCGTGATCGATGAGATCAAAGAGTCGCGCTGCATCCTCTTCATCGATGAGTTCCATACCATCATCGGCGCGGGCGGCGCTGAGGGCACCCTCGATGCGGCCAATATTCTCAAGCCGGCACTCTCGCGCGGTGAGTTGCAGACGATCGGCGCCACCACCCTCGATGAGTACCGCAAGTATATCGAGCGCGATGCAGCCCTCGAACGTCGCTTCCAGCCCGTCATGGTCGATGAGCCGTCGATCGAGGATACGATCCAGATTCTGCGCGGGATCAAGTCGCGCTACGAGGATTTCCACCAGTTGCAGATCAGCGACGAGGCCATCCGCGCCGCGGCAGTGCTCTCGGCTCGCTATGTGCCCGACCGCCAGTTGCCCGATAAGGCTATCGACCTGATCGACGAGGCGGCCTCGCGTGTGCGTATGTACCGCTCGGCGACCCCGCCTCGCCTGCGCGATGCTCTGCGCGGTCTTGAGGCTCTGCGCAAGGAGCGTGAGGCAGCGCTGGAAGACCAGCAATTTGAACTGGCCAACGATCTGCGCGAGCGGGAAGAACGTATGCTCAACCGCATCCGTGAGATCGAGGCCGAACTGGGCGCCCGCAGCGATGATCGCCACGATCGCCCCTACGTCACCGAAGATGATATTGCCGAAGTGGTTGGGATGTGGACCGGTGTGCCCGTGACCCGCCTGACCGGGAATGAGACCCAGCGCTTGATGCACATGGAGGAGTTCCTCCATAGCCGGATCGTCGGTCAGCACGAGGCGATTGTTACCATCTCGAAGGCGGTTCGCCGCGCCCGCGCCGGTCTCAAGGATCCCAAGCGCCCGATCGGCAGCTTCATCTTCCTTGGCCCCACCGGTGTTGGCAAGACTGAGCTGGCGAAAGCGCTGGCCGAATTCATGTTCGGCACCGAAGAGGCGCTGATCAAGATCGATATGTCCGAGTTCCAGGAGCGTCATACCACCTCGCGCCTGGTTGGCTCGCCGCCCGGCTATATCGGTTACGGCGAAGGCGGACAGTTGACCGACGCCGTGCGCCGCAAGCCCTACAGCGTCGTGCTGTTCGATGAGATCGAAAAGGCGCATCCCGATGCCTTCAACCTGCTGCTGCAAGTGCTCGAAGACGGGCACCTGACCGATGGCAAGGGCCGCCGGGTCGATTTCCGCAATACGATCATCATCATGACCAGCAACGTCGGCACTGAACACATCCGGCGCGCATCTCGGATTGGCTTCGGCGGCAATGCCAGCGAAATCGATCAGACCGATATGCGGCGGAAGGTTGATGATGCGCTGCGCATGCTCTTCCGGCCTGAGTTCCTCAACCGGATCGACGCTACCATCATCTTCCATCCGCTGACCACCGAGGAGATTCAGTCGATCACTATGCTGATGCTCAAGCGGGTGCAACAACAACTCGATGAGCATCAGATGAAACTGGTGGTGCAGCCCGATGCGCTCGAACTGCTGTCGCGGCGCGGCTACGATCCGGCTTTTGGCGCTCGTCCGCTACGGCGCGTGATCACCAATCTGATCGAGGATCCGCTCGCCGAAGGGCTGCTCTCCGGCCAGTTCCAGGACGGCGATACTGTGATCGTCGATACCTGCGAAGATCAGATTCGCCTCCGCTCGCAGCGTGAGATCGATCAGGAACAGGTTGAAGAGAGTCCCGCAATAGCCTGATCGCAGGGAAGCATTGCCGGTCACGGGAACTGTTCCCGTGACCGGTATTTTTGTTGCCGCCGATGAATATGAGAACGTTCACCTCTTTTTAACATAAGCTTAACATTCCAATGATACGTTCTTAAATCAACCCGTGTATCATATCCCTGCAAGCGTCGCTCTCTGCATCCGATCAGAGTGTCGCACCACGACGTGAATGATGCCGGTCTGCCTTCAGGCCGGACAGCAGAGCCTGCTTGCGATTCGCAGATGGTAGTTGTAAGGAGAGTTGACCACTATGAGCGTGAACGTAAAACGGTGGATGTACGGTTTGATGATGATGGCCCTCCTCTTGCCCATCATCGCTGCTTGCGGCGGTCAACCAGCCGCAGCGCCAACTGCCGCGCCAGCGCCAACCGCCGCGCCAGCGCCAACCGCTGCGCCAGCGCCAACCGCCGCGCCAGCGCCAACCGCTGCGCCAGCGCCAACCGCTGCGCCAGCCTCTGAACTGGCTGCGCTGAGCGGCGACATCCTGATCGACGGTTCGTCAACGGTCTTCCCGGTGGTGCAGGCGGCTGCGGAGGAGTTCAGCGCGCTGGCGTCGAATGTGCGCGTCAGCGTGGGCGTCTCCGGCACCGGCGGCGGCTTCAAGAAGTTCTGCAACGGCGAGACCGACATCTCCAACGCCTCGCGTCCGATCCGCGCCTCCGAGATTGAACTCTGCAAGCAGAACGGCATCGAGTTCATCGAGCTGCCGCTCGCTTACGACGGTCTCTCGGTGGTCGTCAACCCGCAGAACGACTGGGTGAGCTGTCTGACCGTGGCCGAGTTGAAGAAGATGTGGGAACCGGAGGCGCAGGGCGTCATTAACAACTGGAACCAGATCCGCGACAGCTTCCCGAACCGTCCGCTGACCCTGCTCGGGCCGGGCGCCGACTCGGGCACGTTCGATTACTTCACCGAGGCGGTGATGGGCGAGGCCAAGGCCAGCCGCGGCGACTTCCAGGCTTCAGAGGACGACAACGTCATCCTGGTTGGCGTGTCGGGCGATGTGGGCGCACTCGGTTATTTCGGCTTCGCCTACGTGATCGAGAACCAGGGCAAGGTCAAGCCGGTGGCGATTGACGGCGGCAGCGGCTGTGTCGAACCCAGCTTCGAGACGATTGCCAACGGCACCTACACCCCGCTCTCGCGCCCGCTGTTCATCTACGTGCGCAAGGAAGCTGCCGAGCGGCCTGAGGTGCAGGCATTCGTGAACTATATCTTCAGCGATGAGTTCACCGCCGAGATCCAGACCCCGTAGATTGGTTACGTTTCACTCTCGAAGGAGCTGTACAGCGCTATCGCCAAGCGCTTCAATGACCGCGTCCTCGGCACGCTGGTCAAAGAGGGTGAAGAGGTTGGACTGACACTTGACCGCTATCTGGGCAAGTAACGATTGACCTGGAGATGGGATGAGCAGGTAGCCGAAACTGCTGGCTGCTTGCTCATCCTGCCGCTCTATGGTAGGCTAGAGATTGGAAAAATTATTCCAGTATTCCAGGGAGGACTGTGTGGCTGTTACTGACCTCCGGCGTCAACCAAATCTTGCCCGCGCGATCGGCGAAAGAATCATACAAATCCTTCTTCTCATTGCAGCATCAGTGTCAATCCTGACAACAGCGGGTATTGTCTTTTCGCTCCTCTTTGAAACAATTGCCTTTTTTAGTGAGGTCTCCATTGTTGAGTTTTTGACCGAAACTGAATGGACCCCGCTCTTCGCCACGAAAAAGTTTGGCATCTGGCCGCTGGTCTCGGCCACCTTCCTGACTTCGGCGATTGCCATGTTGGTGGCTGTTCCGCTCGGCTTAATCGCTGCTATCTTCCTGAGCGAGTTTGCCTCTGACCAGATCCGTCGTACCGTCAAACCGTCGCTTGAAATCCTGGCCGGCATCCCAACTGTTGTGTACGGCTATTTCGCTCTGACCTTCCTCACTCCATTGCTGCGCGGTTTCATTCCCAATTTGAGCATCTTCAACTCACTGAGCGCAGGAATCGTGATGGGCGTTATGCTCATCCCATTCGTCGCCTCGCTGAGCGAGGATGCGCTCTCGGCAGTGCCAAACTCGCTGCGCGAAGCCGCTTACGGCCTGGGATCGACCCGCTATGAGGTGGCGACCAGAGTTGTTGCGCCAGCGGCGATTTCGGGGATTGTCGCCTCGATTGTGCTGGCCTTTTCCCGCGCCGTCGGCGAAACGATGATTGTTGCCATCGCCGCCGGACAGAATCCACGTCTGACCCTCGATCCGACAGTGCCGGTCATGACGATGACCTCGTACATCGTGCAGGTTAGCCTGGGTGACACTCCGTATGGATCGCTCGAATATTACACCCTGTACGCGGTTGGCTTTACACTCTTCTTCTTCACTTTCGTGCTGAACATCTTCAGCTACTGGATGGTGCGGAAGTTCCGGGAGGTTTACGATTAATGTCAGCGCAAGAACAGATTCGGGTAAGCGCCCAGGCCGCTGAAGAGCGGGTTGATCGCGGCAGCGGCAATCTGAAATGGCGTCATTTCAAAGGCAACATTCTGATTGCCCTTGGTTGGTTCAGTATCATCTTCGGTCTGGGCATGCTGCTCGTGCTCATCCTCGATGTCATCAACAAGGCAACCGGCATCTTTTCAGGCGGGCAAAACTGGCTAACGTGGGAGTTTTTCAACAACTTCGACTCGCGGTTTGCCCAACGCGCCGGCGCGCGCGCAGCGATTTTCGGCACACTGTATACTATTTCGCTGACCATCCTGTTTGCCTTCCCGGTCGGTGTAGCAGCGGCAATCTACCTCGAAGAGTACGCCCGCGACAACTGGTTTACCCGCATAGTAGAGATCAACATCAGCAACCTGGCCGCTGTGCCCTCGATCATCTATGGCCTGCTCGGCCTGCAAATCTTCGCCCGCTGGCTGCTGTTCGGGCGCAGCATCCTGACCGGCGCGCTGACGCTGGCCCTGCTGGTCCTGCCGATTATCATTGTCGCTTCGCGTGAGGCCATCCGCGCCGTGCCTTCAAGTTTGCGGCAGGCCAGCTACGGACTGGGCGCAACCCGCTGGCAGACAGTGTGGCACGTGGTGTTGCCGCAATCAATCGGCGGTATTCTAACCGGGAGCATCCTGGCAGTCTCGCGCGCCATCGGCGAAACCGCGCCGTTGATTACTATCGGCGCATTGACCTTTGTTCCCTTCTTGCCCCGCAACATTTTCGATGTCTTTACGGTGCTGCCCATCCAAATCTTTAACTGGACGTCGCGGCCTCAAGATGACTTCCGCTCGCTCGCCGCAGCCGGTATTCTGGTGCTGCTGGCCATTTTGTTAACGATCAACGCACTCGCGATCTATTTACGCAACCGTTATCAGAAACGATATTAATCAAAAGGCTGGTCATGACAACACACGATGTAGATCGCACCAATCCCAACGCCATCGAAGCGCGCAACATGAGCGTCTACTATGGCTCATTTCGCGCTGTCAAGAGCGTTAATTTGTCCATCGAGAAGAACCGGATTACGGCCTTGATTGGCCCGTCTGGATGTGGAAAGAGCACAGTGTTGCGCTCGTTCAACCGCATGAACGATCTGGTGCCATCAGCCAGGGTAGAGGGTGAAATCCTCTTCCACGGTCAAAACATCTATGCGCCGGGAATCGACCCTGTCAATGTGCGGCGCCGGATCGGCATGGTCTTTCAAAAGCCGAACCCGTTTCCCAAGAGCATCTATGAGAATGTCGCCTACGGCCCGCGAATCAACGGTTGGAAACTCTCGAAGCGCGACATGGACGAGCTGGTCGAGCGATCGCTGCGCGGCGCCGCCCTATGGGACGAAGTGAAGGATAAGCTCAATCAGAACGGCCTTTCGCTCTCCGGCGGTCAGCAGCAGCGGCTCTGCATCGCCCGCGCGCTGGCGGTCGAACCAGAAGTGATCTTGATGGATGAGCCATGTTCGGCGCTTGACCCCATCTCGACGCTCAAGATCGAAGAGCTGATGTTCGAGCTGCGCAAGAACTATACCATCATTATCGTGACCCACAATATGCAGCAGGCGGCGCGCGCGTCTGACTATACCGCGTTCTTCCTGATGGACGCCGATCGGGCGGGGCAGCTCATCGAATACGGGCCGACCGCGCAAATCTTCCAGAATCCAAAAGACGAGCGCACCGAGCAGTACATCTCAGGCCGGTTTGGGTGATCGACTGCCGAATCCTGCGCCAATACCATACACACCAAAAGACGCTGGACTGGCTGCCAGCGTCTTTTGGTGTTAACTGCGTTTGCTACAATCAGGCCACAAAACCCACTGCATAGGGAGGGGGCAGCAATGCAACGAATGATTGCAGCAGTGACTGTTCCCAACCCTAAACGGGTTGGGCTTCCAGGGATTGGATATCCAGAGATTGCAGCCCCAATCTCAGAATGTAGCATACACAATGTGCGCAAAAACTGCCACTCCTCCAGCCCCTCCACTCGGTGGGGTGGTTGGGGGGCTAAAGCCGCTACAGCGGAGAAAGCCCTTCTATCCTACGGCTATAGCCCCTGGGCTTTACGGGCTATTTTTGTAATCCTGACCATCTGGCTCTGCGCCGGATGCAATTCACCAGATGTCTGGCCATTCGACCAATCATCACGCGACAATCCAAACGAGCCATGCGCTTTTGTCTGGACCACACGCAACCGGCCCGAGACAGCCGCGGCGATGGAACAGATTCTGGTTGCCGAGGGAGTGCGGCTACGCGCAATCTCAGCCAGCGCCTTCGGTGAAGAGTGTATCACGACGAGCGGAACCAACCGCGGTTTTGGCGCGATGGAGGTCTTGATTGAGCTGAGCATCGACATTGATCGTCTCGACGACGAAGCCGCGCTGGGCATCGTCCTTGGACAAACACTGGATGCGATCGATCAGATACCGCTCGAAGCTCCTCGCGCGCGGCTCGCGCTCAGCTTTAACGCGCCAGATGGGATGATTTCATGCTCAATCAACGCCAGAGAGGCGCTCGCCATCTACCGCCAGGGCATTGAACCGGCATTGCTCTTCCAACAGGTCTGGACGTGCCCGACTACCGAGACCGATCGCGATCGCCCTTGAGTCGCGCCGCCGGATGATGAACGGTGGGGAGCGGAGAGCCGTTGCCATGCGACGGCTCTCCTGGATGGGCGCGAGTATGGCCCAGAGCACGCGGTGTGTCTCTAGAACCCGCTGGGTCGATATGATTCCGCTTGCCCGAACAATGATCTGCTTGGCGGCGACGTTGCGCTCGCTGCGCGCGGCGATAATTGCCGCGCGGCAGCGCTACGAAGGCAATGATGCGCAACGAACGTCGGCGCTCGTCCAGGCCGATCAGGCCGAACGAATCTTCGCCCGCAAATACTGCTCAAGCTCAGCGATTGGCACCCGCTCTTGCGCCATAGTATCGCGATCACGCACTGTGACCGTGCCGGCCAGCGCCGGATCCTTACCCTGCCCAATTGTGTCAAAATCGACCGTGACACAAAACGGCGTGCCGATCTCGTCTTGACGACGGTAGAGCTTGCCAATCGCGCCGGTATCATCGTATACCGTGCGCATCTCGCCGGTGGCCTGCAACTCGCGGCGCACGGCCTTCGCCGTCGCCACCAACTGATCGTGATTGCGCTTGAGCGGGAAGACTGCCACTTTCACCGGCGCCAGGCGCGGCTTCAGGCGCAACACGGTGCGGTAATGCTCATCGATCAGCGGTTGGGTCTGACCGCGCAGCTTTTTGCTCAATTCGATCTGATCGGCGCCGGGCATCGCCAGCAACTGCTCGACCTCCGGCAACCGCTCGACCAGCGCCTGACTCAGCTCAGTTCCTCGTGCCAGCAAAGCATCGCGCGCCTCGGCGCTGATCTTCTCGCTGCGCCCAACCGACTTGAGGAAGGCCTGCAACGCTTCCGCCGCCGCCGCCAGCTTCTCAGTCGGCACGGGTTTGGTTAGCTCTTCAGCGTAGCCCTCGCACATCACCGCGAGCATGCAACGCCCCACGCCCGCCGAAGGTTCAATCACGTATGGCACCACGTGCCGGCCACTGGCCTGATCGAAGTAGGTCAGGCGGGCAATGCTGTCTTCGTTATGGTTGACGCGCGCAGTGAGATTAAGCTGCGCCTGATCTTTGCTATGCGAGCCGAGATCGTAGTCGGTGCGGTTGGCGATACCTTCGATCTCTTGCACACCAATGTTGGGATAGTCATACATCAAGTCGAAGGTGCGCTTCGAGTAGTGGGCCAATTCATCGGCAGGCACATCGTAGATGGTGATCCGACTACGCGGAATCCCGATCTGCTCCCACCAGGCCAGTCGGGCCTCAAGCCAGCGCTGATGCCACTCCTCATCGGTGCCGGGCATCACGAAATACTCAATTTCCATCTGCTCGAACTCGCGCACGCGGAAGAGAAAGTTGCGCGGATTGATCTCGTTGCGGAACGCCTTACCCACCTGCGCGATGCCAAACGGCAGCTTGCGCGCGCTCGCCGTCAGCACATTGGCAAAGTTAACAAAGATACCCTGAGCCGTCTCTGGCCGCAGGTAGGCAAACGAACCACTATCGGCTACCGGCCCAATCTGGGTACGAAACATCATATTAAACGGACGCGGTTCGGTCAGATCGCGCGACCCGCAATTGGGGCACACGCCGTGAATGTGGTCGGCGCGCCAGCGCATCTTGCAGGCGCGGCAATCAACCAGCGGATCGTTGAACGTCTCTTCGTGGCCGGAGTACTTCCAGACCAGCCGGTTCATCAGGATCGCGGCATCGAGACCCTCCATATCATCGCGTTCATACACATTCGTGCGCCACCAGTCGGCGATGATATTGTTCTTCAGTTCCACTCCCAGCGGGCCATAGTCGTACACGCCCTGCAAACCGCCATAGATTTCACTGCTGGGAAAGATAAAACCGCGACGCTTGGCCAGCGCCACAATCTGATCGAGCGATACAGCCGGCACAGACATCCTCCTTTTCGCGCAATAAAAAAAACCGGGCGACGAATCGCCCGGGGACGCATCACTCCTGACGCGCGGTTCCACCCCGGTTAGCGGCCAGGGCCGCTCACCTCAAGCATCATAACGGCTCCCCGGCGCCCTTCCGCCATTCTGGATCACCGGGCTTGCACCATCCCCGGCTCGCTGGACACCCATCGCGGCGTACTCCTCCGGTTCATCGCCAGTCTATTGCGAGTATAGCACAGCCACGACCAGCCTGCAACCATATATGGTGTCAACGTCAGATAACGGCAACTCTATCCTGTCGGGCAGCGGTTGCCGCGGATGCAGGGCACGATGGAAACCAGCATCAGCGAGCCGTATTACCGCTGCCGGTTGCGGTTGGTTGCGCGGCATCATCGGATAGATGAGTATAGATTTGGGTAGTGGCAATTGAGGCATGGCCAAGCCGTTCTTGCAATTCGCGCAGATCGACCCCGCTGCGCAACTGATGGGCAGCAAACGAATGACGCAACATGTGTGGGGTCAGATCGTGCATGCCGGCCTGCTCGGCATAACTCTTCAAAATCAGCCAGAAACCCTGCCGCGTTAGCCGTTTGCCGCGATGGTTGAGAAACAGGGCATCAGCATCGCCAGTCGCCTGGCGCGCCAACTGCGGACGGGCAACATCAACATACTCTTCGAGCGCAGTGAGCGCCGTGTCGCTGAGCGGTACCGTGCGTTCGCGGCCCTGTCGCCCCAAACAACGCACCGTTCTGGCAGCGAAGGAAATATCATCCATGTTCAGCGCAACCAGCTCGCTCACGCGCATTCCGGTTGCGTACAACAATTCGAGCATGGCCTTGTCACGCAGGCCTTCAGGCGAACTATTCTGCAGCGGTAACTCAAGCAGCTCATCGACTTGATGCGGCGAGATGGCGCGGGGCAGGAAGCGATCGACCCTCGGCGCGTCCAGTTGTTCGGTGGGATCATGCGTGATGATGTGCCGTTCCCGCAAGAAGGCAAAAAATGATTTTACCGCAGCCAGCCGACGAGCAACGGTCGAATTTGCGTACTTCTTCTCTTTGAGGCTGATCACGAAACCAAGCATCGTCTCGGCATCGACATCTGGCCAGCGCTCGATGCCGCGCTCGCGCAGAAACGAACACAGTTGCTCGAGATCGGTGCGATACGCCGACGTAGTATTAGACGACATGTGACGTTCATCGGCCAGATAAGCGAGAAATTGCGTTACGTACTGGTTCATGCGTCTGCCCGGTCGTTGTCTGCCACCTGAGTGGCGGCTATGGTACTGGAAAGAAGACGATATGTCAATTCAAGACAGGTTCGTATTCGTGGCAACTCATTAAAGCGATCGGTTCCAAACCTGAAGAAACGTTGCAGCGCAATACCTCTCACCTGTGAGTTGTCATTCAGAGCGATCTGCGCATCACAATTACACCGCGCAGGTTCAGGTCATAAGATACCAGAAAATGGCGCGCTCAGATGCGGTGAGACTTCAAGTCAAAAACAGCAGCTCTCTTTGTAACCGCAGCAGCGGCAGCGATAAAACCCAGCCCACAGATGCATCTGCGCAGCGCAGCGCGGGCAGGTTTGTTCGCCATCACGCCCATCGTCTGCCAAGAAAACAACCGGTTGAGCCGAATCGGTTGCCTCTTCATCCGTCTGCGCACAGACAGGCGGTTTCGTTTTGGCCATGAATGCCCTCCTCCACACCTATACCCCGTGCCGCTCGTCTATTGTACCATGCGTTCCCGGCGCACAGTGGCGCAGCAACTGAATCTGCTATACTGACAATGTTCTGATGACAGAGAGCGAAGCGCATGCGCACATTGATTGTCTTTAACCCAACAGCCGGCCAGGCGGAACAATTGGAAGCGGAGCTAGAGAGTGCAGCTACAGTCTGGCGCGAGCACGGCTGGACGGTCGATTTGCAACCAACCCGAAGCCCAGGCGATGGTTGCCGGCTTGCTCGCGAGGCAACGGCAAACGGCTACGATTTGGTGGTCGCCGCCGGCGGTGACGGAACGATTAACGAAGTGGTGAATGGGCTGGCAGGAAGCGCGACCATGCTGGCGACCCTGCCGCTAGGGACGATGAATGTCTGGGCGCGCGAGTTGGGCTTGCCATTGCAACCGCGCGCAGCAGCGCAGACGATTCTAAGCTGGTCGCCACGCCTGATCGATTTGGGGAAAGCCGGCGATCGCTATTTTCTGCTCATGGCAGGGATCGGATTCGATGCCGCAATAACAGCCAACGTTCGCCCGGCTGAGAAACGACGGTTTGGCGCGCTGGCCTACGTTGCGCGCGGCATCGAAGAGGTGATGCGGATTCGCGGCACGAGAGCGCGGATCACACTCGATGGTCGGCAATTGAAGGCGCGCGTGTTGATGATTGTGATCGGGAATTCGCAACTCTACGGCGGCCTGGTTAAGATCACGCATCGCGCGAGTATCGATGATGGCCTGCTCGATGTGTGCGTCATCAAAGGCGACAATGGTCTCAATGCATTGGGGCATCTGATCGCCATTCTTCGCCGTCGGTTCAGCCTGAACCCAGACATCGCTTACTATCGCGCGCACACGATTGAAGTCGTGACCCGACCTGCCCTGCCGGTCCAGATTGATGGCGATCCAATCGGCGCGACCCCAATGCGCTTTACGGTTGTGCCTTCGGCGCTGCGGGTGCTGATGCCGCCCGATCTGCCAGACGATCTAATCCAGCAGCCGCCCCCCAGCGCGCGCCGCTGGCCGCAACGATTGCTGGCGTGGCTGCGCCGCCGTCGTGTTGAAGAAGCGTGAGGAGTTATTGCACATCGATGGTTCGTCTGATTTGCGCTTTTCTGTGTACCTGCTGGACGATGCTGATCATCAGCGCCTGTGCTGCGCCTGTTGGCGAAGATGAACCGATCACAGTACAGGTGAACCAGCTTAGCGGACGACTGCTCTTCAGTCGTAACGATGCGATCTGGATATGGGAAGGGCGAGCAGCGCGCCAGTTGATCGCAGCGCCGGCTATTCAACCGGCGTTCGATCCAACCGGTGAACGGATCGCGTATGTGGCGCTACGGGCTGGCGCCAGTGAGCTGATGATCGCCGATCGCACCGGCGCACTGCTGACGCAGCTCACCCGCAATGATCCGCCTGCGCCGCCGGGCAGCCTCGACCGAGTCTATGCGGCAATGTGGGCATTTTACCCAACGTGGTGGCCGGATGGGAGCGCAGTGCTGGCAGCAGCCCAGGCCGCGCCGCCCACCGGCGATCCACCGGCTGATGCGCCGCTCGCGCTGTTGCGCTACGATCTGAGCGGTCAGCGGCAGCCGATCTTTGCCGATCCCAACGCGCATCTGGGGCGGGCAGTCGCGCTCCCTTCAGGAGAACTGATTGTTACCCGCACCACGCTGGGCAGCGATGGACAGCAACAACTCTACCGGATCAGTGGCGGGCAGGCCCAACCTGTAGCAGGCGCGCCCACGCCAGCCTATGATCCGGCGCTCAGCCCGGATGGGCGCTGGCTGGTCTTCGCCGTCAGCATCAACCAGGGCAGCGATCTCTATCTGCTGCCAGCCGATGGCGGCTCACCGGTGCGGCTCACCGATCTGGGCACTGCTCGCGCGCCGGTCTTCGCTCCTGATGGCGACGCGCTGGCATTTCTGGCTATCCCGCCGGGTGGCCGCGGCTTTGAACTCTACCTCGCCGAAATCACGGCCAGCGGCGAGACCTTTCAACTGGGCACGCCGCGACAGCTCTCGACCGATCTGGCGATTGATGCCAATAGCGGGCTGTCGTGGGCCAGATAACTCGCATTGAGGGCGGAGTAAGGGTTGATCCTCACTCCGCCCTGACCACGCTCTGACGTGACAGATAGACCATCCAGGCGCTGAATCGGCTAATCGCAACGGGAGACCCCAGGACGGTACAGGCTCGCCCGCAGATATCTTTCTGCCTGCGCTACCGTTCAGGGCGAGCTTAACCCGCCAATGCCGCCGCCGGCTGATTCACCACCGCCACCTCTGCTGCCGGCAATCGTTCTCCGAGCAGGTAGGCAATCACGTCTGCTGCCGAATAATCGTGGCGCAGATCAAAAATCGCGCGCAGGCGCAGCAGATCATCACCACTGGTGAGCAATGGCGGCTCTTCGCCAATATCCTCGCGGGCCTGACCAACGCCGATATTGGCCATCAGCGCATTACACAGGCAGCGTCGCCCTTCCGTTTCAGCCAGATCGCCACCCTTTTTCACAAAGGTCGCGATCGGCTCACTGGCGCAACGATAACCGATTGTGCCTTTCGGAGTGCGATACATCGAGCGCAGGTAGCCCAGATCGCAAATTCGCTGGCGAGGCACGCCCTGCGCTGGATCGTTATCCCAGCGCACCACCTTGAACGGATAGCCAGTCGGCGAGGCGCGCGGATCGGTAAAAACATCAACCGCGCCGCGCGCAGCAGCGTCGAGCACCGAGCGGCGCAGCGGCGCGGCCAGCCCTGAATCACGACAAAAGGCAAAGAGTGTGCCAACTTGAATCCCCATCGCGCCGGCAGCCCGCGCTGCCGCCAGCCCTTCCGGCGAGGCAGTGCCGCCAGCCAGCCAGAATGGTAAACCCAGGGCAGCGATCTTCGTCGGATCGACCAAATCGCGCGGCCCGTAGATCGGTTCACCGCGCTCGTTCAATTGCAGTTCGCCACGTGGCGGCGCATTATGGCCGCCTGCGGTCGGGCCTTCGATCACCAGCCCATCAACCCCCGCAATCTTGCGCGCGAACATGGTCGCCAGCGTCACGCTCGCCACAATCGGCAAAAAGAGCGGGCGTCGCAATGGCGGCGGCTCACCCGGCCAGTGTTCAGCCGGATCGAAGGTGATGTAAGTCGGCGGCGCGCCATCATCGCCTTCAATTTCAGCGGTCAGCCGGGCAGGGCGATGAGCGGCCAGCGCGTCAAGCGCTGCCGGGATCTCGCGGGGAATACCTGCCCCCATGATGATCACATCAACCCCGGCCAGTAACGCTCCGTAGAGCAACGCCAGATTGGGCAACTGGATCTTTGTCAGCAGATTCATGCCGATCGGCTGCTGATGGCCCTCTTTCGCCAGCCACACCTCAACAAATGCGGCCAGCATCGCAATCTGTTGCCGCTCCTTGCTCACCTTCAGGTTGTACATCGGCAGCAAGGCGTAGGGTTCGCCCGGCTGACGACCGGCGGGGCGAAAGTAGGTGGCCAGTACACGCTCGGCAACTCCCGGCAGGGGAAAATGTGCCATCGCCCGGCGCATCGCGCCGTCGGGATCGCCATCTTGCAGGCGACGGATCAGGATCGTATCGATACCCGTGCCCGATACGACTCCGAGCTGGCCGCACGCGGCAACTGCCCGGGCAAGGCGCCAGTCTGAGACAGCAGCACCCATGCCACCCTGAATGATCATCGGCAAATCGGTGGCGCGCATTGGTCAGGACTCCTTAGACATTCCAAAAGGGCAGGCGATCAGTCGATCGCTGCCAGAGGCGATAGAGGGTACAATAAGCGCTCCCGCGCATGACCGGTTGGGGTTCGGAAAGGCATTGATCGCGCGTGAAACCTCAACATGCTCTGCTACTATCATACCGCAGAGTTACTGTTATCGCCAGATAAGAATTGACTACCGGCTCGATCAATCCAGGGGCTGGATTGCAGCAGATCGGTACACGGCATCTTCACAGACGACAATATCAAGCGGACGATCGTGGGATTCCCGCGGCAGATGGGCAACCGCCTGCGCCGCAAACGCCAGCCCGATCGCCGTCGTAGTGACGCTGGACAGAAACGCATCGTAGAAACCGCCGCCGTAGCCGAGCCGATACAATGCGCGATCGAAGGCCAGTAACGGCACAATCGTCACCGACCATTCTCCAGGAAATGCCGGTCTGATCCGACGCGGCTGCCAGGTGCCGAATGCGCCCCGCACCCACTCAGTCTCATCGAGGCTGGTGATCCAGCTATGGGCGAGCTGACGCGGCCCCACCACAATCGGCACGGCCACAGCTTTGCCCACAGCCAGCGCCGCGGCAATCAGAGGACGAGTATCAACTTCCGAGCGGATCGGTAGATAACAGTGGAGCGCGGGCGCAGCAATCACTTCGGGCAGAGCCTGCGCCCGCGCGCAAATATGGCGGCTGCGCTGATCGCGTTCCGTCAGCGTATCGCGACGAGCAATCATGGTAGCGCGCAGCGCAGCTTTCTGATCAGCAACCGAAGCCATGAGTTGCACATGCGCTTACAGGTGCGGCGCTTTGATCTTGCGAATCAGCGCAGCAAATGGCGGCGCGGGTTTTGGCTTCGGGTTGCGGGGAAACCAGCCCAGATCGGCCCTTACCGCCTGTTCTTTCAGCTCGGTAGCTCCCCAGATGAACGATGCTCCGGTCACGCCCAACAGCGCTGACCAGCCCGCGTCGGCGATAAATAAGGAGACGATGACCAGACCAACGCCAAACAAGAGCGGGTAAGGCCACCAGAGGTAGCCGAGATAGTATTCCATGCGGATGACCCAGAAAAATCCGAACCCGATGATACCCAGGCTGAACAGACCAATTGCCAGACCTTCCCATGTCATAGGATAGACCTCTTGTGATGAGAGCAGATCAAATACCCCGTCACATTATATCCGTCAATTATCGGCCACAGACCATCAGCGCGACCGTGCAATCTCGATCTCCTGCTCACGAATTGGGGCAGACATCACCTGCATGGGATCACTTGGCTCACGATCGAGCGGATCGTGGGTGGTTGCGCGCCCTTCCGCCAGATAGCGGGCGTGCCGCGGATTGCGCGGATTGGCCGGCGCGTGACCGTGGCGCACACGCTTATCCTGGCGCACCAGCTCGAACGCATCCCACCACAACGAAAATCCGATGACGCTGCACACGCCGCCAATCGTCACATTCTGCGACCAAAGCGCAATACCGTTCAGCGCCACACCAGCCACGATCAAGACAATCATCGGCGGGCGCAGATCTGCCCAACGCGCTTCGAGCCAGCGCACCCCAACATGCCCCCACCAGATACTGAGAAACGTTGCCAGCGCCAACCAGAGACCACTTGTTTGCAGCATGCGAACCCTCACAAATCTGTGCAAATCTCCACAATCCTTAGCAGTATGGCACAGGGCCGCAAGAATGTCAAGGTGACAACCATGACAGGAATGAGCAACTGGAAAAGCGGCATCGGATCACGGTTTGCCAGAATCAGCGTGACGAGCAACCTCCGGCTCAGATGGCCCGATACCGCCGACCTGTGAGGGAAAGGCATTGCGTCTTGCCGGCAACCCATGTTGACAATCTCGAACACATGTTCTATTCTAAGGACAGATCACCACCTGAACGAAAAGGAAGCAATTGTATGGGACGCACAAAACGATCTGTTGAACAGCCGGACAACGACGAAGAAGCGGCATCAGGCGGGTTTTCGGCGGCGGAACGCGCCGCAATGAAAGAGCGCGCCAGCGAGCTGAAATCGGCAGGGCGGCGCAGCTCACCGGCGAAGAAGGCCGCTGATGCGCAGGCTGTCCTCACCGCCATCGCTGCTCTTCCCGAACCGGATCGCGCGCTGGCAATGCGTATTCATGCCATCATCACAACGACCGCGCCACATCTTGATCCTCGTCTCTGGTACGGCATGCCAGCGTATGCCTGCGAGGGCAAAATTGTCTGCTTCTTCCAGAGCGCGCAGAAGTTTCAGACCCGTTATGCCACCCTGGGCTTCACCGACACAGCGCAGCTCGACGATGGCCCCATGTGGCCGACGGCCTTTGCGGTGACCGACCTGACTCCCGACATCGAGGCGCGCATCGCGGCGCTGATTGACCGAGCCAGTCGAACGAAGCGGGTTCCGGAGTAGTATCACGATGAATGATGCAGAGACGACCCGGCGAGACATCCTGCCATTCCGCGCAGTCGGCTGTCCGGTTCGATTGACGCCATATCGGACAATGCGCGTCCGTCTGGCAACGCAATGATGCTGAACACATCATCGATAACGTTCTGTCGTATCCTTTCGCCATGCTTCAGATCGCTCTGCGCGCAAACCCTGCCGCCGGTAGCCGAAGATGAACGTTCTGACGCGAAGATCGCTGACACGATAACCCGTATCCAGAACGTTGATCCGTTGCTTTCCCGGCGATGATCTGATTGCCGCCAGGACGTTCCGTAACGGCACAGCGGGCTGCGCCACTACGTGCCGGCATATCCTTCCGTGAAGATATATCACTCTGGGCCAACGTTAGCCGCCAACCCCAACGTCAAACCTCACCAACACTCTTGCAGATCTGTAAAGCTTGTGCTACACTTCACGATACTCTCCCCCAATCGCATGTGGAGGATGACAGTGGAGCGCTCTGATCTACCACCTGATGTTGTAATCCGACGATTACCACTCTACGCGCGCAGTCTTCGCTACCTGCTCGAAGAAGGCGTGCATTCGGTATCTTCGCAAGAGCTTGGCGAGCGGATCAATGTCACTGCGGCTCAGATTCGCAAAGATCTCTCTTACTTCGGCGAGTTTGGCAAACAGGGCATCGGATACGATGTCGAGAAGTTACTGCAACATATCGAGCGCATTCTTGGCCTGCACCAGCACTGGCCAGTGGCGCTGGTCGGCATCGGATTGCTAGGCCAGGCCATCGCGCGCTACGAGGGATTTCGCACCGAAGGCATCGAGATCGTTGCGCTCTTCGACTCCGATCCGACCAAGATTGGGCAGAAGATCGGCGATCTCACCATCCAGGATTTCGCGCAAGCCCGGCGCGTCATCGCCGAAAAGCATATCAAGATGGCAATTATCGCCGTGCCAGCCCTCCAGGCTCAGCGCGTCGCTGATGTGCTGATCGAATCTGGTGTGCGCGCCATTCTGAGCTATGCGCCCATGATCTTACAAGTGCCCGAAGATGTCTGGGTGCGCTATATCGACCCGGTGGCAGTGCTGCAAAGTATGACGTATTATCTGGCCCGCGAGCAGCACTACCAATGAATCCCTGTCGCCAGGCTTCGTGTTCGTCTCACGGCACTGGTTGCGGCGGATGAAATCCCTCGCCGATCACTTCTTCCACTTCGCCGATGATGACAAAGGCGGCTGGATCAACACTGCCAACAATCCCCTTTAGCGCGCCGATTTCGGTGCGCGCTACCACACAGAGCAAGACTGCTCGAGTAGCGCCAGTGTAGCCGCCAGTCGCTTCAAGCTGAGTCAGCCCGCGCCCCAATCGATGGAGCACAGCCTGTCGGATCGGCTCCGGCGTAGCGGTGATGATCAACGCCTGCCGCGCTGCCTTACCCGCAGCCAGGATCGTGTCAATTGCCCGGCTGCTGGCAAAGGCAACCAGGAGCGCGTACAGGATTTTCTCTGGCCCATAGCTGAACAGCGCCGCAGTGAAGACCAGCGCATCGACACCGAGCAGGCTGCGCCCAGGTGGAATGCTGAACCGGCGCTCGATCAGACGCGCCAGGATGTCGCTGCCGCCGGTAGTGCCGCGCGCGCGCAGCACCAAACCAATGCCAAGACCGTCGATCAGGCCGCCGTAGAGGCTGTAGAGCAGCGGATCACTGGTGATTGATTGCGCGAACGGGGCCAGGGCATCGATCGCCAGTGACATGACAACCACGGTGTAGAGCGTGCGCACGCCGAAGATAGCGCCGCCAAGGTAGCGCCACCCGGCGATCAGGAGAGGAATGTTGAGCGCGAGCACGACAACGCCAACCGGGGTGCCAATGAAGGTATTGAGGAGCTGCGCGATCCCGGTGACACCACCGGCTACAACTTGATTGGGCACGAGAAAGAATCGCACGGCGAACGCGCTCAGACACGCGCCAATAGTGAGCAGGGCATACGCGCCAAGCGTCTGGCTCAAGCGCCGCCAGCGCTGCGATCTGGTCATACAGGAACCTCGTTCTGTCGGGCAGAGCAGAGTGCGAGCAGATCAGGCGGAAGCGAGGGCAGCCTGGGCGTTAGCTCTGCCACTACTCATCAATAGCCCTCTGCATCGGCTACAGATTACCAGATAATCGCCAGCAATAGGGGCGAAAGATTTTTCGCCCCTACCCTGACTACCCCTAACAATCGTTCGCCCCTATCCCTGAATGGCGGGAGCGAGATCAATCAACGGCGCCAGCCCGGATCGCGTCGAGCGCGCGCTGAATCGCCAGCCCATCAGCGAAATCAGCCGCTGGCGCGAGCGCTGCGCGATCGCCGGCCAGCGCTGCGCGTAGAGCATGGCCGAGATAGACGGTCGCCTGAGGAAACTCGCCGTTCAGTGACGCCGGCAACTCTACCGTGTGCGGCGGGGTAATGTCGCGCAACGGTTCATCAACACCAATGAAGAGCCGACCCGCCCGGAAGCGCAACGTGCCGGCGCTGCCGTAGACCGTCACAGTTAACGGCTCATTGAGCTGAGAAACAACGCTGGTCGTCAGGGTCGCAACCGCACCCCGCGCAAAGCGCAGCACTCCCGTCGCGTAATCATCGCTGGTCACCAACCGCATTACACCGGTCGCATCCGGACGCTGGGTGACAAAGGTTGCTACCGTGCCCTGCGCCGCAACAACTTCATCGGCCAGCAGGTAGCGCAAGAGGTCGATCTGATGCGAGCCGATTGCGCCAAGCACACCGCCGCCAGCAGCGCGATCGCTCCACCAGTCCCAGCGTCGCTGCGGATCGATGCGACTGTTACTGAAGAAACGCGCCTCTGCCGCGCGCACATCGCCGATCTCACCGGCAGCAATCCGGTCTCGCGCTGCCCGCAGCGCGGGGAGAAAACGCAGCTCGTGGTCGATCAGCGCAAACTGATCGCGATGGGTTTGGGCAGCAGCCAGCATCTCCGCTGCCTCAGCGGCATTGAGCGCGGTCGGCTTTTCGCACAACACATGCTTGCCGGCTTCCAGGGCAGCAAGCGCCATTTCCCGATGCAACACCGGCGGAGTCACAATACTGACCACCTGCACATCATCGCGCGCAATCAGCTCACGCCAGTTGGCAGTAGCGACCGGCACGGCCAGTTCCTGGGCAATGCGGGCCGTCTTGGCCGGATCGCTGCCGGCCAGCGCCGTCACCGTCAGGCCAGCGGCGCGAAACGCGGGCGTCTGCACCCGCGCGCCCCAACCAGTTCCAATAATCCCAATCATTCGTTTATCCTCAACGATACAAAGCATAGGATGCCAGACCGTCCGCTACTAATCGATAGCGATGACGGTCTGGCGCTCATTGGCAATCATGCGCCGGCGTTTCCCAGCGCGCGGTCAGTACTTCGGCAACGACGGATCAACCTCGTCGGCCCAGCGCAGAATGCCGCCAACCAGATTCTTGACCTTGCGGAAGCCCACGCTCTTGAGCAGCTCAACTGCGCGACCACTGCGCGCGCCGCTCCGGCAATAGACCACAATCTCACGCGCCGAGTCGAGTTCGTTGATCCGTTCGGGCAACTGATCGATCGGAATCAGTTTATCCGTGCCCTGAATCGATGCAATCGCAACCTCATACGGATTGCGCACATCGAGCAAGAAGGGGCGATCAGGACGTTCGAGCCATTCGGCCAGTTCGCGCGGGGTGATTTCAAATTGGTTCGACAATGCTGGCTCCTCAGACTTCAGACCACAGAACTGTTCGTAATCGATCAGTTCGGTGATGGTAGGATGATCACCGCACACCGGGCATGACGGGTTGCGGCGCAGCTTTAGCTCGCGAAAGCGCATCGCCAGCGCATCGTAGAGCAAGAGCCGACCGATCAACGGCTCGCCAATGCCGATGAGCAATTTTATCACTTCTGTAGCCTGGATCGTGCCAATCACTCCCGGCAACACACCCAGCACACCCCCTTCCGCGCAACTCGGCACCAGTCCAGGCGGTGGCGGTTCAGGGTAGAGGCAGCGGTAGCATGGCCCGCCGTCGCGGGCTGAAAAGACGGTGGCCTGACCCTCGAAGCGGAAGATGCTGCCGTAGACATTCGGTTTGCCGAGCAACACACAGGCATCATTCGTCAGATAGCGTGTCGGGAAGTTGTCGGTGCCATCTACAATCACATCATACGGGCGCATCAACTCAAGGGCGTTCTGCGAGGTAATTTGTGTCTCGTGCGTGGTGATTTCGATATAGGGGTTGAGATCGCGCAACCGCTGGCGCGCCGACTCGGTCTTGGCAACCCCGACAGTGCTGGTGCCGTGCACGATCTGGCGCTGGAGATTCGAGGCATCGACCACATCAAAATCGACCAGCCCGATGTGACCAACACCTGCTGCCGCCAGGTAGAGCGCGAGCGGCGAACCTAACCCGCCGGTGCCGATGAGCAACACACTACTTTGCTTCAGCCGACGCTGACCGGCCATGCCCACTTCAGGCATGATCAGATGGCGCGAGTAGCGCGCTATCTCTTCATGCGAAAGCGTCACCTCACTCATCATCGCCCTCCGCCGGCAATTGCCGGAATGATGCTGACAGTATCGCCATCGCGCAGCGGCGTTGATTCGCCCTCCAGATACCGAATGTCTTCATCGCCGACGTACAGGTTCACAAAGCTGCGCAGGCGACCCTGATCGTCGAGCAGGTGACGGCCCAGAGCGGGATACAGTTCCACCAGACCGCGGATCAGATTGCCAACATCACTCGCTTCAAGCTGCACACTGGCATTGCCGCCAGCGTACTGACGCAACGCTGTGGGAATAGTAACCGTCACTGCCATACGTTCGCTCCTCGTTAGCTGCGCTGCCCGCTCGGTTCAACGCGCACATCCTCTTCGATAAATCGAATGCCTTCGTTCGCCAGCAACCATGAAGTTAATTCAGCGGCTGCGCCATTGCGCACCGCCTGAATCACAAAGGAAAAACCTGAACCGCCAATCGCCTGCGCGCCGATGCGATCGCGCTCTGATGGGATCGCGGCTGCGTCAGGATGGGAATGGTAGCAGCCGATGATTTCGTAACCCACTGCCCGCGCCTGGCGATCCACACGCAAATAGTCGCGTGGATCGAGATAAAAACGATCGCGCCGGGAATGCGGATCATCGGTTGCCGCCAGTTGCACTTGTCCGCGCCAACGGTTTTCAAGCGTTATCACCTGTAAAACCGTCTTGCGCTCACCATTGAGGGTTCCCACTAAAAGGCCGACGCACTCCTCTGGATAGGTTGCTTCGGCATGGGCAGCGATCGCTGCCGCCGCTTTGGCCGGAAGAACGAGAGTCATAGATTGTTGGACCTGACCACTTCAGATGCCGGCGCCTTCGGCAAATCCCGGCTCTTCCCAGAATCGTTCGCTCAGATAACGATTTGCGCTATCGCACAAGATAGTGACTACCACGCCCCGCTCGGCTTCACGGGCCACCCGCGCTGCCGCGACCACATTGGCCGCCGCCGAGATGCCAACCAGCAGGCCGGTGCGCCGCGCCAGCCGGCGCGCCATGGCGAAAGCGTCTTCGCTGCGCACTTCGATGATTGCATCGGCCTGCTCGGGTTGATAGATGGCCGGCAGATAACGGGTGGATGCCATGTGCTTAACGCCTTCCAGCGCATGGTACGGGCTATCGGGCTGCACTGCAATCATGCGAATGGTCGGATTATATGCGCGCAACCGCCGACTGACGCCCATAAAAGTGCCGCTTGTGCCCAGGGCAGCGACAAAATGCGTGACCCGTCCGTCAGTCTGTTGCCAGATTTCGGGGCCGGTTGTCTCGTAGTGCGCCTGGGGATTGGCCGGATTACTGTACTGGTCAGGATAGAAATAGCGTTCAGGATGTTCGGCAACCAGTGCCCGAATCGCGGTAATCGCCGCATCCATTCCCTCTGTCGGATCGGTCAGGATCAGCTCAGCGCCCAACGCGCGCAAGATGCGTCGCCGCTCCAGACTGGCATTCGCTGGCATGGCCAGTGTCACACCGTAGCCCAATGCAGCGCCAATGGTCGCATAAGCAATGCCGGTATTGCCGCTGGTTGCGTCTGCAATCCGCATTCCCGGTCGCAACAGGCCACGCCGCTCGCCATCACGGATCATCCAGAGCGCCGGACGATCTTTGACCGAGCCGCCCAGGTTGTACCATTCCGCTTTGCCGTACACTTCCACCTGCGGCGGCAGATCAAGCGCCTGGTGGAGGGGCAGCAATGGAGTATGACCAATCAGGTCGAGGAGTGCTGTCATGGTGTTACCTGGAAGATTGCCATCACGCCTGCGCTGACGGCTTACGCGCGAGACGGGCCGCCGCCTTCAACACACTGACGGCGAGCGTCGCGCAGCGCGGTCGCGCCTGCGCAATCTCAGCGCCAACTAAATCAACTGCTGCCGCCTCATCAAGCGCTTGCAGATCGGCAATGGTCGCCCCTTGCAGGCGCTCGATCAGCAACGATGCTGCGCCGATACTGACACTGCACCCCTGCCCAGTAAATTGCAGGGCGGTGAGCCGGCCATCGGGCGCAACCTTGAGATAGACGGTCAGCGTATCACCGCAATCGGGAATGCCGCCGCTGTAGGTCAGATCAGCATCGGCCAGCTCGCCATAGTGACGCGGTTGCTGGTAATGCGCGAGCAACTGCTCGATGATGTCGGAAGATGAAGCCGGTTCAGCCATACTGAATCCTAACGACAGGACTGCGCAGGGCAGCCCTGTCGCCATCGTCAGACATTCTTCTCGATCGGCAGGCCAACCCCGTTCCCCCACTCTGTCCAGCTCCCGTCGTAGTTGCGCACCTTGGGGTAGCCAAGCAGGTAGATCAACACAAACCAGGTATGGCTGCTGCGCTCGCCAATTCGGCAATAGGCGATCACATCTTTATCAGGCGTCACGCCCTGAGCGGCGTACATGGTGCGCAGTTCGTCAGCGCTCTTGAAGGTGCTATCCTCGTTAACCGCCTTCGCCCAGGGAATATTGACCGCGCCCGGAATATGGCCGCCGCGCAGCGTTCCCTCTTGCGGATAGTCAGGCATGTGCGTGCGCTCGCCGCTATACTCCTGCGGACTGCGCACATCAACCAGCACACCCTGTCGCTGACGCACAAACTCTAGCACCTGATCGCGGAAGGCGCGGATCTGCGTATCATCGCGGGGCGGGGCCACATAGTTGGTTGGCGGATATACCGGCACCTCGCGCGTCAACGGACGGCCCTCGGTAATCCACTTCGCTCGCCCGCCGTTCATAATCCGAACATCGCGGTGGCCGAACAGCTTGAACACCCAGAAGGCATACGTCGCCCACCAGTTATGCTTGTCGCCATACAGCACAACTGTGGTATCGTTGCTGATCCCCTTTGCGCGCATCAGTTCGGCAAACCGCTCGGAGTCAAGATAGTCGCGCACGACCGGGTCATTCAGATCCTGCACCCAGTCGATCTTGACCGCGCCGGGAATATGGCCAGTATCGTACAACAGCAGATCCTCATCGCTTTCCACGATGCGGACGTTGGGATCGTTCAAGTGGTCGGCAACCCACTGGGTCTCAACCAACGCCTCTGGATGGGCATAACCGCTCATACTCACCTCCACCTGACCAATGCGCAGAGTTGCGCTGGCGCTCGTCGCTGATGATGTTCATTGTAGCGCACTCCACGCGATTAGTCAAGTTCTTAATCAGAAAACTCAACAAATACTCGACCATCGCGAGCGACACAGGTATATGTCGCCACCGGCGCAAAGGCCGGGAGCGTGCGCGGCTTGCCGGTGCGCAAATCGAAGAGCGAGCCGTGCATCGGACACTCAACGCACATCTCGTCGGCATCGAGATCACCCTCACTGAGCGACGCCTCGTCATGCGAACAGCGATCATCAATCGCGTAGACTTCGGTGTCGTTCACTCGAAACACGGCAATCCGCCGTTCACCCACGGTAAACGCCCGCCCACTGCCAACTGGAATGTCATTCACTGCGCACAGATCGATGAGTGGCATGAAGCGCTCCTTACAGCTTCAAAAGCATCCTGTTCAACCGCACATGCAATCTGATATACCTTCCCGTTACGCCCTTCCGCCATACTCCCACTGGCCGCTGATAGACAGGCGGCGACCCATGGCCGAGCAAGCTGAAGCATGCCGGCGAAAGCAAACCATGATCAAAGACTCATTAGCGCGACCTTTGCGAACGTCGCGTGTTCGTGGCGCGATTGCTGGTTACTGATGGAAAAGATATGCCGTGAAAGCGTGTAAAAACAACAGATTCGCCGTGTCTTAGACAGACAAGCGCTCCCACATCCAGCGGACATGGGAGCGCTCGCGATCTGCTCGCTCGACCCACGCCTACCCGACCGAACCCTCCATCTCCAGTTGGATGAGCCGGTTCAGCTCAACCGCATACTCCATCGGCAGCTCACGAGTGAACGGCTCCATGAAGCCGAGCACAATCATCGAGAGCGCATCCGACTCAGAGATACCGCGGCTCATCAGGTAGAAGAGCTGCTCGGCGCCGATCCGACCCACGGTTGCCTCGTGTGCCAGGGTGCAGCGATCCTCCTCGATCTCGATGTAGGGGATCGTATCCGACGCCGAGCGCTCATCGAGGATCAGCGCGTCACAGTTGACATTGATCTTTGCGCCATACGCGCCCGGCGCCACCTTAGCCAGACCGCGATAGGTCGTCTTGCCGCCGTCTTTGCTGACCGACTTATTGGTGATGCGCGACGTCGTTTCCGGCGCGAGATGCACCATCTTTGCGCCCGCATCCTGATGCTGGCCGCGCCCGGCATACGCCACCGAGAGCACTTCGCCTCGCGCCTTGCGTCCCATCAGGTAGACAGACGGATACTTCATGGTCAGCTTCGAGCCGATGTTGCCATCGACCCACTCCATGCTGGCTTCCTCGTAAGCGACAGCCCGCTTGGTCACCAGGTTAAAGATGTTGTTGGCCCAGTTTTGAATGGTGGTGTAGCGGAACTTGCCGCCCTTCTTCACAATCACTTCCACCACTGCCGAGTGGAGTGAATTCGTGCTATAGATCGGCGCGGTACAGCCCTCGATATAGTGCGCCTCGGCGCCCTCATCGATGATGATCAGCGTGCGCTCGAACTGCCCCATCTGCTCGGCGTTGATCCGGAAGTAGGCCTGCAAGGGAATATCGACCTTGACCCCCTTCGGCACGTAAACAAACGAACCGCCCGACCAGACCGCCGTGTTGAGCGCAGCATATTTGTTATCGGCGGCAGGAACGATCGTGCCGAAGTATTCCTTGAAGAACTCAGGGTACTCTTTCAGCGCAGTATCGGTATCGAGAAAGATCACCCCTTGCTTCGCCCACTCCTCGCGCAGCGAGTGATACACCACTTCCGACTCGTACTGCGCGCCGACACCGGCCAGGAACTTCCGTTCGGCTTCAGGAATGCCCAACCGCTCGAAGGTATTCTTGATCTCAGCGGGCACAGCATCCCAATCGGTCTGCGGACGTTCGTTGGCGCGCACGAAGTAATGAATGTCGTCGTAATTCAACTCGGCGAGTTCGGGATTCGCCCAGGTGCCGGTTAGCGGAGTCGGCTTCTTGTTAAAAATCTCAAGCGCGCGCAGCCGGCGCTTCAGCATCCATTCCGGCTCACCCTTCATCCCCGACAGCTCGCGAACGATCTTCTCGTTCAAGCCGCGCGGGGCTTTATAGACATAGCGCTCTTCCTGACGGAAGCCGTAGCGCGAATAATCAAATTGCAGATTCACCGCTTCAGCGACCACGTTGCTGCTCCTTTACTAGTTTGAACACCACCATCTATAATTCATCATCCAGCGCATCCATCCCGTATAGGCCGGCCTTCAACGCCTTGAGCGACAACAACGCGCATTTCAACCGGGTTGGATTATGCGCCAGCGGGATACCGATCAGTTCGAGCAGATCATCTTTGCCGAACTGCTTCGCCTGATCGACCGGCATCCCCTTGATCGCCTCGGTAAGCAACGACGCGCTGGCCTGGCTGATTGCACAGCCGCGACCGGTAAAGCGCACATCGGTGATGATGTCGTTGGCTATTGCCAGCTCCAGATGAATCTGGTCGCCACAGAGTGGATTGCGCTCTTCCCGCACCACTGTCGGCGCAGGCAGATGACCGAAATTGCGCGGATGCCGGGCATGGTCAAGAATTTGTTCGCGATAGATGTCTTCCATAGCCGTTATCCATCACCGCTCAGCGAAGACGCGCCGGGCCTTATGCAAACCGGCAACCAGGCGGTCAACCTCTTCCGGCAGGTTGTACAGGTAGAAACTGGCCCGTGTCGTGGCCGGCACACCCAGCACCCGATGCAGCGGCTGCGTGCAGTGATGCCCGGCGCGCACCGCCACTCCTTCCTGATCGAGGATGGCGGCCACGTCGTGAGGATGCACCCCATCGAGGGTGAAGCTGATCGCGCCTCCCCGATCGGGAGCGGCTGGCGGACCGTACACGGTCAATCCCGGCACCTCGGCCAATCGCTCAAGCGCATACGCCGTCAATTCCTGCTCGTGATGATGAATTGCAGCCAGCCCAACCTCGAGCAGAAAATCGGCAGCTTCACCGAGGGCAATCGCCTCGCCAATCGCCGGCGTGCCCGCCTCAAAGCGGGCAGGAACCGCCGCAAAGGTGCTGTGATCAAGCTCGACCAGATCGATCATGGAGCCGCCGCCGAGGAATGGCGGCATTGCATTCAACAACTCGCGCCGCCCCCACAAGACCCCGATCCCGGTTGGGCCGCACATCTTGTGCCCGCTAAAGGCGAGAAAATCCACCCCAAGCGCCTGCACATCCACCGGCATGTGGGGAACACTCTGCGCGGCGTCGAGCAAGACACGCGCGCCGACAGCGCGCGCGCGGGCCACGATCGGCGCGACCGGGTTAATCGTGCCAAAGACATTCGACTGGTGCGTAAACGCAACCAGTTTGACCCGCTCATCGAGCAACCGGTCAAGATCATCAAGCGCCAGCCGGCCATCGCCATCGAACGGCAGATAGATCAGCTCGGCGCCGGTGCGCTGGGCCAGCAACTGCCATGGCACGATGTTGGAATGGTGCTCCATCATTGTCAGCAGGATGCGATCGCCTGCCCGGACATTTGCGCTCCCCCAGGCGTAGGCAACCAGATTGATTGCCTCGGTAGTGTTGCGCACAAAGATCACCTCACGCTGGCTCGGCGCATTGATCAGGCGCGCCACCTTGCCGCGCGCCCGCTCGTAAGCGAAGGTCGCCTCTTCACTGAGCCGATACACGCCGCGATGGACATTGGCGTTATAGCGGCGATAATACTCCTCCAGCGCATCGATCACTCGCCGCGGCTTCTGCGACGACGCTGCGCTATCAAGGAAGGCCAGCGGCTTGCCGTGTACCTCCTGGTGGAGAATTGGAAACTCGCGCCGGAGCGAGAGCACATCGAATTGTGACAGTGTTGCCATGCTTCACACCTGTCTCTGCTCATGGCCAGCCGGCCAGCTTCAGCGATCACATCCTGGCGGAGACATCCTGCTGCGGCAGGGAACGCGCGCTCGCCTCAGGACATACCCGACGCGAGCGCCCCTGATCAGATCTTGGCGGCAATCTCGGCAGTCAGCTCTGCGCGCAGCTCCTCGAGCGGCACCGTCTCTAAGGCCGGCTCGAAGAAGCCCATCACGATCATGCGCTTCGCCTCGTTTCGTGAAATACCGCGCGTCTGCATATAGAAGAGCTGCTCTTCATCCACGTCTCCGCTCGTCGAAGCGTGACCGCCCTTCAGCACATCATTCGTGCTGATCATCAAGCCGGGAATGCTATCATTGCGCGCCTTCGGGCTAAGGTGAAGCGCGTGCTCTTCCAGACGGGTGCTGGTCGCCGCCGACTCGTGTTCGATCTTGATCATGCCGTCGAAGACACTATATGCGGTGTCGTTAACCACCGTCTTAAACTGCATGAAACTCTCGCAGTTGTGACCAACGTGCCGCATCCACGGCGCGATCACCAGATGCTGCGTGTCAGCAGCGAAGGTTGCGCCCAGCCAGGTGAGGCGCGAGCCATTCCCGACCAGCGTGGTTTCGGCCTCAACGTGCTGCAACTGACCGCCGAGGCTGATTGATGTCCAATCCAGGCTGGCATCACGCCCCAGGATAGCGCGCTGACCAGCCAGATGGTAGACTCCGGCCCCCCAATGCTGGATGCTGACGAAGCGGACGCCGGCGCCATCACCCACAAAGATCTCGGTAATTGGGCCGGCGAACGCGCCAGCGCGCAGATCGGGCGAGACGAACTCTTCGATCAGAGTCACTCTGGCCTGCGGCTCGACGATCACCAGCGCGCGTGGAAAGATCGCGGTAGTCTCGCCCCCCAAGGTGTAGATCAGGCGCAGCGGCGCCTCGATCGCCACGCCCTTCGGCACATAGAGCAGCGCGCCGTCTTGCCAGAGCGCCGCGCGCAATGCGCTAAATTTATGTTTCAGCGGTTCAACCGCCGTATCCATATACCGTTCGATGAGCGCCTCGTGCGAATGCAATGCTGCGGCCATGGTCGTGAAGACCACGCCCTGCGCAGCGAGGGCAGGATCCCACTGGATGGCAGTGGCATGCGCGTGATCAACCGGCGCGATCGTCGTTGGATCAAGTTTGCTCAGATCGGTGCGCCGCCACTCCGGTGGATTCATCTGGGCAAAAGCCGCCCAGGCCGCGCGTCGCCGCTCGGTAACCCAGGCCGGCTCTCCGGCAGCCTGCGAGCGCGCCACGATCGCCTCGGCGCTCAATTCGTTCAGGGTGGGCAACGTCGTTGTCATGCATTCCCCCTTTACGCCGCACCGGTCAACTCTTCGCGGAGCCAGTCGTAGCCCTTCTCTTCCAGCTCGAGTGCCAGCTCGGGGCCACCCTCGCGGACAATCCGACCATCCATCATCACCGAGACAACGTCTGGTTTGATATAGTTCAGCAAGCGCTGATAGTGCGTAATCACCAGCACCCCCATGTGCGGGCCAGCCAGCCGATTGACGCCATTGGCAACAATCCGCAGCGCATCGATATCGAGGCCAGAGTCGGTCTCATCGAGCACTGCCAGCGACGGCTTGAGCATCGTCATCTGCAGGATCTCCAGCCGCTTCTTCTCGCCGCCGCTGAAGCCATCGTTCAGATAACGGCGCGCAAAGCTTTCATCCATATCAAGTAGGTTCAAACCCTCGCGCAGCATCTTGCGAAACTCAGCCGCCGGAATGGCCGTCTCCTTCGGATCTTTCCCCTCTTCCATCCGATGGGCATTGACTGCTGCGCGCAGGAAGTTGGCGACCGTCACGCCGGGCACAGCAACCGGATACTGGAAGGCCAGAAACACGCCGAGGCGGCTGCGCTCATCCGGTTCCAGCTCGAGCAGATTCTGCCCCTTGTACCAGATTTCGCCGCCGGTCACTTCATAGGCGGGATGGCCCGCGATAATGTACGACAGCGTGCTCTTGCCGCTGCCGTTTGGCCCCATGATCGCATGCACCGTCCCCTGGCGCACCGTCAGGTTAACGCCACGCAGAATCTCTTTGTCGCCAATCCGCGCATAGAGATTGTTGATTACCAGATCGTTGCTCATGTGCTCCTCTGCAAGTGTCTGATACAATAACGAAATCCTACTCCGAAGAATCAGCATTGTTCTCTTCAACCGCCGGCGTCATCGTGAGCGGAATGTCCTGAGGACGGAGAACAAACCGGCAGTTGTGGGCGCCGTCGCGAATCGTGCCTTCGAGCACCAGTTTCTCGCCCAGAACATATTCGATCATGCGCCGCTCCATCGAACAGACCTCTGGATAGTCGGCGGCAACATCGTAGTACGGGCACGCAAACAACCGCAATACCTCCCCTTCCGGATCAACTTCCGCCGGCACCCCGCGCTGTTCGAGCAAGGCGCGCAGTTCGTTAAGCCGTTCGATCACATCATCACCTTCCATGCGACCGGCATACTCGCTGGCCAGACGCTGGCTGACGCGATCGAGCAATTGCTCAACCTTGCCTGCCCCTTCCAGTTCGATCAGCTCACGCAAGAGCGTACTGATCAGGCGATCGTACTGTTTGGGAAACGATTTCTGGGCTTTTTCGGAAAGGGCATACACCAACCGCGGACGACCCGGCCCATTGCGCTCGCTTTGCACCGTGACCATGCCTTCGGCCTGCAGATGGACGAGGTGATCACGCACTGCCGTCGTGCTCACCCCAAGCAGATCGGCCAGCTCCTTGACGGTGGCTCGCGCATGGCGTTGCAGGTGGCACAGAATGATGCCGGCTGGACTATCGGACGGGTAACGGGTGGTATCCATAGTCGCACTACTCCGAACTACTACTAAGTAGTCTACCAGCATTTTGAGCTATTGTCAATAAAAAAGCCAAAAACTTCTTTTATTCGACGCCGGTAGGGCAAGGGCGAAGCGATTCGCGTTTTGCCTGTCCGAACCTTAATCGCAAGATGATTGTAATTACGTGTAATTTTGTAATTGACATTACGCGAAAGCAGTGCTACACTGCCCATGTGCCTGCCTGACCAGGGCGCACGAACGACGATGGGCAGCCGGCGCCACGGCGACCCATCATTGTGGCAGCGCACAGCGGCGGCGCATCGGTAATGCCGGTCAGCGCACCGCCGCTGTGCTAGCGAGAGGGAGCAACACGATGCGTTGGGAGTACAAGGTGATCTTTGTCGAAGCCTGGCAGCGCGTGTCGGTTGAAGGGCACGAGACCTATCCGGAGGCTGGCGAACGTAACACCGGGTTTGCCCGCCGATTCCTCAACCAGTTAGGCGCCGAGGGATGGGAAGTATGTGGGATTCAGCCGGTGATGCCCGGTCGCAGTTACGTCATGCTGAAGCGTCCGCTGGCCGAGGGCGCCGAGCCTGACCTCTCGGTGGCGCGGCGGCCCAATCCATCCGCGCCGTGATTGCCGGTAATTATGCTGTGGCGTGCTGAAGCCAGGCTTCAGCACGCCACATTGTCAGGTCTGCCCCGTTACGCCCTCATCGCAGCAATCAGCGCAGGTCGCGGCGCGGCGTTACCCGCGGGCCGCGGGTCGTGAAGATCCCGCCTTCGGCGGCATTGCTGCGATCGTGGGTCAGACTGACACTGGGCGGCTGCGGTCCATCGCTTTGCCCGACGGCGAGCCGCTGTAACTCGTGCTGGCGCAGTTCTTCAGCCTGCTCGATCAGTTCCGGCGCTTCGCGGTAGAAGAACTCAAGCGCCACGCCATGCCGATCGACGCCAGTGTAGCGCAATTCAACCAGACTACCGGGCGGGATGCCGCCAGACGCCATCAGATCAGACAGCGGCGAGTCGATATCCTTCAAAATCCGCTGCCGCAATGGGCGCGCGCCAAACCGCGAGTCGAATCCTTTGTTCAGCAGATACTCTTTGGCTTCTGGCGTTACCTGCAACTGAATGGCATAGCGCAGGTACTGCTTGTTGCAATCGGCGATCATCCGATCAAACACCTGGCTGAGCGTCTCAGCAGAGAGGGGACGAAACGCGATAATCTCGTCCAGTCGATTAATCCATTCCGGTTGAAACACCCGCTGCAACGCCTCGAAGCCGATCTGGTAAATCTCTTTGCCGGTGGCCTCAACATCCTTATGCGGCGTGCGAAACCCGATAGTGCGCCGATCGAGAAAATCAACCATCTCTTTCGCGCCGACATTGGTGGTAAAGATGACGATGCTTTGATGAAAACTGACCCGCCGACCACCATTGAGCAGCAGAATCTCGCCATCTTCCATGATCTGCAAGAGCAGATTCCACAGCTCGCTCTGCCCCTTTTCGATCTCATCAAACAGCACCACGCTGTTCTCTTGCTCGATAATATCGGGATTGAGCAGCGGCTTCTGATCACGCCCAACGTAGCTCGGCGGCGCGCCAACCAGCGCGCTAACCTCGTGCCCCTGACTGAAGAGCGAGCAATCGATTTTCAGAAACGCGCTGCCATCAGGACGAAGCAATTCGGCCAGCGCGCGCGCCGTGGCCGTCTTGCCCACACCGGTTGGCCCGAGAAAGAGAAGGGTCGCGCGCGGACGACGATTGTTGCCGGCAGAAAATCCGTATCGCGAGCGATTGAGCACACGGATGACGCTTTCGATGGCCCGTTCCTGACCGAAAATCTGGTCACGCAACTGCTTTTCGACCAGATCGAGCGGGTTTTTGTCGCCCCGTACTGCCCGTTTCATCTCATATTCATGCGCCATAACGCCCCCCTTGTTCGCTTAGGCGAGCTTCTTAAGACGAGCGACAGTGGGTGAAGAGCACTGGCTCAGGCAATGAGCATACTGGAGGGAGGCGCAGCCTATCACCCATCAAATGCTTGTCTTCTATTGTAACACTGCATTGCGGCGCTGCCCAGACTGGTGAGCAAACTGTCATTAACCATTAACGCAGCCAGGCCAGCGCGGTCGTCACCACAATGATCGAGAAGAAGAGCAACGCCAGCGGAAATCCGCCCAACAAGATGATGAAGCCGATATACGGTAATGAGCCACAGGCATACGCTACGCTGACCACGATCATCAGCATACGCCCACGTTTGCGGCCGGTCGCCCAGTCGAGCGCGCGGGTAAGGGCGTTACCGGTCATTGGCCCCAGCAGGAAGGCCACAATAAAGCCGAAAAAGCCAGCCCATCCGATAACCACGCCAGCGACCAGCGTCACCAACAAGGCATAGATCAACGAGACAATCCCGGCAACCAGCAATTGAGCCGGTTCGACCTGGTAATTGACCGGCGTTCGTTCGCGGACGCATTCGGGGCAGATCTGGCCCACAGGCGTCGCATGTGCGCACTCCGGACAGATCAGACGACCGCAACTGATGCAGCGCAAGCCGGTTTCGCGCTGGGGATGACGGTAACAGACCAACACTTCTTCTTGCGTCGGCAGTGGCTCAGCCGGCGGCGGTTCGGTCACTGTCGGTTCCGCAACATCCTCGCGCACCTGCACACCCGTTGGCGCCAGCAGATCGCCGGCAGCCAGGCGCGCTTCGACGAACTCAAGCGTGGCTCGCGCTTCGCTGTGGGTGGGATCAATCGCCAATACGCGGAGCAAATAATCGCGCTTATCGCGGTATGGACGCACCGCTGCCGCCATACCGAGCAGCGCATCGACGTGATCAGGATCGATCTCAAGCGCTTCACGAAAACGCAACCGCGCCGTGACAGTATCGCCGGCAATCAGCGCCGCGCGCCCGGCAGCCGTCAACTCAGCCGCAGTGCTTGTGGTTTCAAAGGTCATGACGCCTCCACACGTGAGTATTGTTAGTGTGCGACAGGCAGTGGGCCTGCTGCGGTACGATGCTGCGCGGCGCAGCATTGCTCCTCAAACGAGGAGGATCGCGCTTGTCAGAAGACACCCTGAGTGACACCGCGCGCTACACTACTGGTATTGTACCGCATTCACCGCGTTGCCGCCTTGCGCAGGGAATAAAAGAGGCGTTCATACTCTTCGACGGTGCGTTCAGTGCTGAACAGCGCGGCAACGCTCTCGCGCGGACGAACATACTGCTCACGGTGGGCGATGACCTCGATGATTGCCTCGGCGAGCGCGGCGGCATCACCAATTGGCGTCACTTTCCCCATGCCGGTCATGCGCGGCGGCTGGCGAACTCCGGGCAGATCGCTGGCAATCGATGGCGTACCGCACAGCATGGCCTCGACCTGCACCAGCCCAAACGTCTCGGTTGAATTGAGCGACGGCACCACCAACACGTCGAGATTGGGAAAAAACGCCGCCATCTCGCGCGGATTCAGCGTGCCGAGAAACGTCCATTGGTCGCGGAACTGCGCAAACAGCGGCTCCAACCGCCGGGCATACGCTTCTTCGCCCAAGACGTTTTCGTGCGGCCCGGCAAACAAGACCCGCGCTGTAGGGTACACAGCCAGCACCCGCGGCAGCGCCTCAAGCAGAATTTCCACCCCTTTTTCGGCAGCCAGCCGGGCTGCCATGCCAATAACCGGCCCTTGCAGATTCCAGCGTCGCCGAAACGCAGCAATTTCATCAGCAGGCACATCAGCCACTTCAACCGGCGGCGGAATGATGACCACTTTCTCGCGCCAGCGTCGCAGATACGGTGAATGATCGGCAAAATCCTGGGTGTAGGCCACGATGCGCGTGGCCAGCGCAGCGGCAACCTGGTTGGCGACATTGATCACCCGATTCGCCACTTGATTGAGCAGCCCTGGCGGCAGTTTCAGATCACTGTGATACGTCAGCACGACCGGCTGCTTCAACAACCGACCGCGCGCGGCCAGCCCTGGCGCGTCAAACTGCGGCAGATGGAGACTCATCGCGTCGTGTTGCAACGACAATCTGGTTGCCAGCCAGCCAAATGTCGGCATGATGACACCCTTGCTCACCCGCGCCAGCACCGGCGCGCGCACCACATTTACCCCATCGATCACTTCCAGTTTGGGCAAACTCGGATCGTACTGCGATGTCAGAATGGTGATCTGATGACCACGCCGCGCCAGCCCGCGGGCCAGACGCTCGACATAGATCGTTAAACCGCTAGTATGAGGACGATAATAGGTCAATGCGAAGAGAATGCGCATAACTCACAGAGCATGAAACTAAAGAACGAGAGGCGCTATGCCTCTCGTCGATGGCTGGAGGCGACGGCGGGAATCGAACCCGCGAATGGCGGTTTTGCAGACCGCTGCATTACCACTTTGCTACGTCGCCATCAACGCCTATTGTAGCATAAGCAAGCCAACTGTGCAACCTGATCCGACCGCACCGCGCATCGTCAGCTTCATTTGACCAACGCAATCGCGCCCACCTTCGCCGCGACTGCCCGCACCAGATCAGCAGGCGCTATTCCCAGCATGACCCCGCGTTGTCCGGCATTAACGTAGATGACCGGCCAGCGCAGCGCGCTTTCATCGAGATAAGAAGTCCAGCGCTTTGCAGTTAATGCGAGCGCACCGATCCCGCCAACACGGAGACCGGTCAGACGCTCGGCCTCGGCATGCGGCGCCATCTCCAGCCGTTTCACATTGGCAAGCGCCGCCAGCCGCTTGAGGTCAAGTTGCGTATCTGCCGGCGTCATCGCCAGCAGCGGACGCGCCCCCGCGCCTGGCCAGACCACCAGGGTCTTGAACACCTGGGCTGCCGGCACGCCAATTGCTGCTGCCACCGCCACTGCATCTGCGGCTGTTGGATCGTAGAGGTGAACTGTGTAGCTGATCTGCTTGCGTTCGAGCAGTCGCATCGAATTCAATTTTTCGGCCATTCGCTCCGCTCCACCCTTGCCGGATCATCGATCAATAATGGAATAGTGACCAGAAAGATCGATCCTTTCCCGATCTGACTAGTGACTGCAATCGCGCCGCCCATCAACATGCACAACCGATGCGCAATCGCCAGCCCAATCCCTGAACCGTTGTAGCGCCGCGTCAGGGGTTCATCAAACTGGGTGAAAGGCGTAAACAGCCGGTTCAGTTGCTCGACTGTCATGCCGATGCCGGTATCGCTGATGCTCAGGCTCAATACCATCGACCCATCCGCGCAATCGCGCGCAGCGACGTTCAGCGTGATCTGACCCTGCACGGTAAACTTTGCCGCATTACTCAACAAATTGAGCGCAATCTGGCGCAATTTAGCGCGATCGACTGTCACACGCAACGCGGGATCCGCTTCCAGGTGAACGGTCAGTCGGTTCTGGTTTTGCGCCATCAAAGGTTCAGCCAACGCGCGCCATTCATCGACCAACTGACTAAGCAGCCAGACAGCGCGGTTAAGCGTCACCTCACCTGCTTCCAATCGGGCCAGATCGAGCAAGTCGTTGACCAGCGCCAGTAACTGATGAGCAGCATCGTGGATGCGGGACAGACTGTCAGCAGCCTGCTCCGGTGACAGGGCATCGTGGCGGATGTCTTCCTGCAACAGTTCGCTATAGCCAATAATAGTGTTGAGCGGAGTGCGCAACTCGTGGCTCATGTTCGCCAAGAACGCGCTCTTAGCCCGGTGCGCGACTGCTGCATCTGCGCGCGTCGCAGCCAGCTCTTGCTCCAGCGCTCGGCTGTAGTTCTGCAATTCGCCGATTCGTTTGCGGAGAGAACGCACATACCAGAGCAAGGCCAGAATGCTGCTTCCGGCAATCAGCCAAGCCGCCGTCCAGAGATGTCCGGCCAGCGCCAGCGCGACGATGCCCAGACTGGCGCATACGCCCATAAATGCAATTCCTGCCCACCGCCAGCCAAAAGCCAGCAGTGGCAGCGCCTGCAACCAAGATGATCGTTCCCGGTTCACCAATCTGCCTTTGACCGCATTGCCGGAACAGCACGAATAGCGATGCTATCTTACCGCATCCAACGGCAAAGACAAACAGGTTTAGACCCAGAACGTATTCGCAGGCGCGGTTTATGGATCGCCGGAAAGCGCGATCAGCCGCCCGCCTTCGCCAGTGAGCGCACAGATTTCTCTCTATTCAGCCGCCAGCCGGGCCAGAAAATCGCTGATGATCGCCCCCTGAGCTTCGGTATCGGTCAGGAACGCATCATGCCCGGCATCAGTCGTGATCAGATGCGTGGCAAACGGCCGCCCAGCCGCGTGCGCCGCTCTGGCCATCTGGTAGGTTTCAACCGGCGGATAGAGCCAGTCACTGCTGTAGGCCAGCCCAAGAAACCGGGCGCGGGCCTGATCGAACGCAGCTTCGAGCGAGCCGTAGCGGGCTGCCAGATCCCAGTGATCCATGGCGCGAGTAATGATCAGGTAGGAATTGGCATCAAACCGCTCATTGAAGCGCGCAGCTTGATGTTCAAGGTAGTGCTCAATCGCAAAACGAGGGCCGAGATCGAGCAATCCCGGTTCAGCCCGCCGACCAAACCGCTGCTCAAGTTTCTCTTCGCAGAGGTAGGTAATATGGCCGAGCATCCGCGCCACGGCCAGACCATCACGCGGCGGTTCGCCGTCGTAGTAGTCGCCGCCGCGCCAGCGCGGATCCGACATGATCGCCCGCCGCCCGATATAGCCCCAGGCGATCGTCTGCGGACTGGAACGAGCGCTGGTCGCCAGCAAGATCGCGCCGCGCACCCGCTGCGGATAATCAACGGCCCATGCCAGGGCCTGGAATCCGCCCATCGAGCCACCAGCGACCGCCAGCAGCGTCTCGATCCCCAGCGCATCGATCAGACGCACCTGCGCCCGCACCATATCTTCAATCGAGATGATGGGAAATCGCGATCCGTAGGGCCTGCCATCGACCGGGTGCGGGCTTGAGGGGCCGGTTGAGCCGCGACAACCGCCGATCACATTCGAGCAGATGACAAAGTAGCGATTGGTATCGAAGGGCCGACCAGGGCCAATCATGGCGTCCCACCAGCCCGGTTTGCGATCAGTAGGGCTGTGAAAACCGGCGGCATGGGCATCACCTGACAGCGCATGCAAAATCAGAATTGCATTCGAGCGATCAGCCGCCAGTTCGCCATACGTCTCATAAGCAAGCGTCAACGGCCCCAGCGTTGCGCCGCTGGTCAGCGTCAGCGGCGTCGTCCAGTGCATGCGCTGAGTGCGCACAATGCCAACCCCACCCGGAGTTGGCGCGTGAACAGCAGCTTCCATGATTGCTTCTCCCTGCCAGAGCCTCGTCAGAGATGACAACCGAACCGATGACGCCATTGTCACCGGTTCGGTTATCGCGCGCTATGAGGGCGTTCCGGCCAGCGCTTGATCGAGATCGGCCAGAATGTCGTCGATCGTTTCGAGACCGACGGACAGTCGCACGTAATCGTCCGTCACACCGGTCAGGCGCTGCTCTTCCGGCGTCAACTGGCTGTGCGTCGTCGTCGCCGGATGAATGGCGAGGCTCTTAGCGTCGCCAATGTTCGCCAGATGCGAGAAGAGGCGCAGGCGCTCGATAAAGATGCGACCTGCCGTCCGCCCACCCTTCAGACCAAAGCCCACGATCCCGCTCTGGCCACGCGGCAGATACTTCTGGGCCAGCGCATAGCTCGGATGGCTCGGCAAACCGGGATAGTTCACCCAGGCCACCTTCGGATGCTCGCTGAGATAGCGAGCGACCGCCAGCGCGTTCTGGCTATGGCGCTCCATCCGCAACGGCAGCGTCTCCAATCCTTGCAAGAAGAGGAAGCTGTTGAACGGGCTGAGCGCCGCGCCAATGTCGCGCAGTCCCTGCACACGCGCCTTGAGGATGTAGGCCAGATTGCCAAACGCCTGGGTGTAGATCAGGCCGTGATAGCTGGGGTCAGGGTTCGTAAACTCTGGGAAGCGCCCGCTGGCTGCCCAATCAAAGGCGCCGCCATCAACGATGACCCCGCCGATTGCAGTGCCGTGACCACCGATATACTTCGTCGCCGAGTGGATGACAATATCGGCGCCATGCTTGATCGGCTGCCACAGATATGGCGTCACCGTTGTCGCATCAACAATCACCGGCACGCCACGCTCGTGAGCAATGGCAGCGATGCGCTCGAGATCAAGCACATCCAGCCGGGGATTACCGACCAGTTCGAGGAAAAACGCCTTGGTGCGATCATCGATCGCTGCGGCAAAGCCATCATAATCGCGCGCATCGACAAAGCGCGTGGTAATGCCCAGTTTGGGCAAAGTATGGCGGAAGAGGTTGTAGGTACCGCCGTACAGATCCGACGAGGCCACAATATTATCGCCGCTCCCGGCCAGATTGAGAATAGCCAGCGTCTCGGCAGCCTGCCCCGACGACAACGCCAGCGCGCCTACGCCGCCTTCGAGCGCGGCCATCCGCTGCTCGAAAACATCGGTGGTTGGGTTCATAATCCGGGTATAGATATTGCCGAACTCTTGCAGATTGAACAGGCGGGCCGCGTGATCGGTATCCTTGAACTGGTACGATGTCGTGGCATAGATCGGCACAGCGCGCGATCCGGTGGTTGGATCGGGCGTCTGCCCGGCGTGCAAGGCAAGCGTCTCAAAGCCGGTAAAGCGCGGCACATCGGACATAGCATCCTCCTCACATAGCCTGAATTGTTAGCGGATCCGGTTTGGCAGACAACAAAAACGCCCTCAACCTGTGATGAGGGCGTGAAAGCGATGCGGAGTAACGCGCGTCCACGTCGCTCATCTTCCAGAAGAGTTCTGCCGGAGTTAGCACCGTTCGCGCGCGGCGACGCGCGCGAGGGTTGCTGCGGTTTCAACGGGCCGGTCCCTCCACCGCTCTGGATGAGTGCGTGTCATTTGTTGAGGTACGTCTTGGTGTCGCCTGCACCATTGCCGATAATATATACTATGCAACGCGCATTTGTCAAGTATCTGAAAGATTCAGCAGTGCCAGCACCGGCGGTAAGAAACTCCGCGCAACTGCGACCAGGCGTCATCTTGCCCGAAGCGTTATGATACGTCGAGGCGCCAACCTTGATCGGCGATGTTCAATCACGGTGCTTGCTCATTCGCCCAGCTCTTGCGATCCGCAGCAGACAGCAGGCGACAAAAAAGCTGCTTTCGCTACCGCGCTGTGTTTACCTTCCAGCCCGTTGGCGCGATCACCTGACCCGCGCGGTTGCCGACCGTCTGTCAACCGCAAGCCTCCCGGCAAATCCTGTGTTTTGCCTTGACAAAGCCCATCACATCAGGTACGATAGGAATAGCATCCATACCTGAAGATATATACATTCATCGTCGAGTTGCTCACGAGTGTCAGGCGAAAGATCAATCCTTCGCACAGATGGGGTTGATCGGCGCATGACGGATTTGAGTCAGAGGTTGGCTGGTGTTGCTCCGGCCAGCAAGGAGTTAGTGTGAAGATCGCCGGCAATTACACCTTCGCAGCTAGTCGCGAAGAGGTCTGGTCAGCGCTCAACGATCCTGAAGTGCTGGCTCGAACGATTCCTGGCTGTCAGCGTCTCGAGCAAGTTGGCGAGAATGAGTATGAAAGCACGCTGAAGATCGGTCTGCAAGCCGTGCGCGGTGTGTACAGCGGGCGAGTCAAGATCGACAACTTGCACCCGCCGGAGTCGTATGAAATCCATGTCGATGGCAAGGGGAGCAACGGCTTCCTGAAAGGCTCAGGCAGCATCACGCTGCGGGAAGATAATGGGCAGACCATTCTCGATTACGGTGGTGAAGCGCAGGTTGGCGGCACGATTGCCAGTGTCGGGCAACGTCTGCTGGATGGCGCAGCGAAGACGCTCATCTCGCAGAGTCTGAAAGCGCTGGCTGCTCAGATCGAAGCTCGCCGCGCAGGCGCAACATCTGCTGGCGCTCCTTCGCCGCAGGCCCACCCCGTCCCAGCATCAGCGCCAGCGCCTGAACCGGCGCCTGAGCCAGCGGCCACCGCTGAGTCAGCTTCTGGGCCGGCGTCTGAGCCAGCGCCTGCCGCCGCGCCAGCGCCTGAATCAGCGTCTGCCGCCGCGCCCTCGCCAGCTCCTGCGGCTGCGCCGCCGCCTGCAACAGGTTCAGCCGATACTACTGCCTTCCGACGCACCATCCACGTTCCGGCTGGCGAAGGGTTGAGCGAAGTTGACGTAGCGCTTGGCGTGATTGAGGATTTTCTAACGGAACGGCCCTGGGTGCCCTGGGTCATTATCGCCTTTCTGCTCGGTTATCTGCTCGGCCAGCGTCGCTGAGCGTCGCCGCCCATCCTGCGCAACTCCCTAACCGGGTGGCTACCCCTGTCACACTTCGCTGTGCCACCCGGAATTCGGTTCTACATGTCGGTTGCTTCGTAGTCAACGAGGAGGTTGGAGAGTGACAACGATTACGGTCACGGTCAACGGTGTTCGCCATACCAGTGAGGTCGAGCCGCGCTTGCTGCTGGTTCACTACCTGCGCGAGCACCTCAATCTGACGGGCACCCACATTGGGTGTGACACCAGTCAGTGCGGCGCCTGCGTCGTCCACATCAATGGGGTGAGTGTCAAGTCGTGTACGACGCTGGCCGTGCAGTGCGATGGCGCTGAGATCACGACGATTGAGGGTCTGGCGCAAGATGGTCAGTTACATCCACTGCAAGAAGGCTTCTGGGAAAAACACGGTCTCCAGTGCGGTTTCTGCACCCCCGGCATGATCATGGCTGCTGCTGATCTGCTCAAACGCAACCCCAATCCCACTGAAGACGAGATTCGCCACGGTCTGGAGGGCAATCTCTGTCGCTGCACCGGCTACGAAAACATCGTCCGCGCTGTCCGCTATGCCGCCGAAAAGATGGCAGCTACGCAGGCGGCTGATTAAATCTGTCCGGCAGATAGACACAACGAACCTAGTGAGGAGTCGAGGATGACCGCTACCGAAATGAAGGAGCGATTGGTTGGGCGGGCGCTGAAGCGCCGGGAAGATCCGAAGCTGATTACCGGTCACGGCAACTATCTCGATGACATCAAACTGCCCGGCATGCTGCACATAGCGCTGGTGCGCAGCCCCTACGCTCACGCCAGAATCGTCTCGATCGACGCGAGCAAGGCGCTGGCAATGCCGGGAGTAGTGGCCGTCTTTACCGGCAAGGATATGCTCGACATCAATCCCATGCCGGCTGCGTGGCAGGCCGCCGGCGTCAAGAACTATCCGGTGCCGCCGCGCGCTCTGGCTGTCGATAAGGTTGCTCTGGTCGGCGATCCGGTCGCGATGGTGGTCGCCGAGAACCGCTACATCGCTCGCGATGCAGTTGATCTGGTTGAGGTAGAATATGACCCGCTGCCGGCAGTGGTCGATGCGCGCAAAGCAGTCGAGCCGGGCGCGCCGCAGATTCACGAGGCGGCGCCGAACAATATTGTGTTTGAATGGGAGTGCGGCAACAAGGCCGCGGCTGATGCCGCAATCGCCAGCGCCGATGTAGTGGTCAAAGAAGAGATCATCAACCAGCGCCTTATTCCCACCCCGATGGAGACGCGCGGCTCGATCGCGCGGTACGATGCGCTGACCGGCGAGTGGACGGTCTGGATGACGTCACAGGCGCCCCACGTCCATCGCCTGCTCCTGACAGCGTTCGTCTTTGGTGTTCCTGAAACCAAGCTGCGCTGCATTGCGCCCAATGTCGGCGGCGGTTTCGGCCAGAAGATCTTCTGCTACAACGACATGGCCTTCACCATGTGGGCGGCGCGCAAGCTCGGTCGCCCGGTGAAGTTTGTCGAAGATCGCTCTGAGAACTATAAGTACTCGACCCACGGACGCGACCATATCACCGAGGCCGAGATCGCCGGCACGCGTGACGGCAAGATCACCGGCCTGCGGGTGAAGACCTGGGCCAATATCGGCGCTTACTTCTCGACAGTCGCTGCCGGTATTCCCACCACCCTGTATGGCCGGATCATCACCGGTGTCTACAAGATTCCGGCGGCTTACGTCCACGTCACCGGCGCCTACACCAACACCGCGATGGTCGATGCCTACCGCGGCGCGGGTCGCCCCGAAGCCAGCTATCTGATCGAGCGCATGGTCGATCGCTTCGCGGCCGAGATCGGCATGGATCCGGCGGAAGTGCGACGCAAGAACTTCATTCAGCCCGAAGACTTCCCCTACGATAACGGGCTGGGTCTGTTGCCTTACGACAGCGGAAATTACGAACCAGCGCTTAACAAGGCGCTCGAAATTGCCGGGTATGCCGAGTTCCGCAAACAGCAGGAGGAGCTGCGCAAGCAGGGCCGCTATCTCGGCATCGGCATCTCATCGTATGTCGAGATCTGCGGTATCGCACCCAGCGCCTGGATGGGCGGTCAGGGCTGGGGCGCCGGCCTCTGGGAGAGCGCCAATGTCCGCGTTCACCTCACCGGCAAGGTGGTCGTGACGACCGGCTCGCTCCCACATGGTCAGGGACTCGAAACTACCTTCGCCCAGATTGTGGCCGATGAGCTGGGCGTGCCCTACGAGGATGTCGAGATCCAGTGGGGCGACACTCAGGGCACACCGTTCGGCTATGGCACCTACGGTTCGCGCTCACTGGCCGTCGGCGGCGTGGCGATCAAGCGCAGCGTCGATAAGATTAAAGAGAAGGCGCGCAAGCTGGCCGCGCACCTGCTGGAAGCGAACGAAGCCGACATCGTCTTCGAGAATGGGCGCGCTTATGTGAAGGGATCGCCCGATAAGGCCAAGACGATCGGCGAGCTGGCAGCGGCAGCGGCAGTTGCCTACAATTTGCCTCCCGGCATGGAACCCTTCCTCGACGAGACCAGCTACTACGATCCGCCGAACTGCACCTTCCCCTTCGGCACGCACGTCAGCATCGTCGAGGTTGATCCCGAAACCGGTCACGTCAAACTGCTGCGCTACATCGCCGTCGATGACTGCGGCAACCAGATCAACCCGCTAATCGTCGAGGGCCAGATCCACGGCGGGATCGCGCAGGGGCTGGCGCAGGCGCTCTATGAAGGCGCGGTCTACAACGAAGATGGCCAGCTCCTGTCGGGCACCCTGATGGACTACGCCGTGCCGACTGCGGCAATGGTGCCGCATATCGAGACCGATCACACAGTCACGCCATCGCCGGTTAATCCGCTCGGCGTGAAGGGCGCGGGCGAAGCCGGCACGATCGCCTCGGCGCAGTGCGTGATGAATGCAATCATCGATGCCCTGGCGCCGTTCGGCGTCAAGCACCTGCAAATGCCGGCCACTCCGGAGCGCATCTGGGCGGCTATTCACGGGAAATAGACAGGCATACCGGGGCGCAGATGAACGAGTCATCTGCGCCTTCCGGCCAGCATCACAGGGAGTAGCTATGATTCCAGCTCCATTCGATTATTATGCGCCTGCCAGTCTCGCCGAAGCGTTGACCCTGCTGCAAAAGCATGGCGATGACGCCAAGATTCTGGCGGGCGGTCATTCGTTGCTGCCGGCGATGAAACTGCGCCTGGCATCGCCTGCTGTGTTGATCGACATCAACAAAGTGGCTGAATTGCGTGGGATCAAGGTGAACGGCGCCGTAGAGATTGGCGCGATGACGACCTGGAGCGCCATCGAGCAGCATGCGGCGCTGGCTAAAGCCTGCCCGGCGATGGCCGATGCCGTGGCGTTGATTGGCGACATTCAGGTGCGCAACCGCGGCACGATTGGCGGCTCACTGGCGCATGCCGACCCGGCTGCCGATATGCCGGCAGTTGTGCTCGCGGTCGATGCCCAGATTCACGTCGAAGGACCGAATGGCCCTCGCGCCATCGCTGCCGCTGACTTCTTCACCGATATGCTCAGCACTGCCCTGGAGCCGGGCGAGATTATCACCACGATCACCTTCAACAGCCATGGCCCCGGCGAAGGTTCGGCCTACGCCAAGTTTCCCCACCCCGCCAGCCGCTATGCGATAGTCGGCGCGGCTGCTTACGTCAAGCTGGAAAACGGACAGGTCACGGCCTGTCGCGTCGCCATCACCGGCGCTGGCCCCAAAGCCGAGCGACAGCCAGCCGTTGAGCAGGCGCTGATCGGCACTGATGGCAGCGCCGACGCCATCGCTGCCGCCGCCGCGCACGCCGGCGAAGGCATGGAGATGCTTGGCGACATCCACGCCAGCGACGAGTACCGCCGCGCGATGTGCAAGGTCTATACCAAACGCGCCTTGCTGAAAGCGGTTGAGCGGGCCCGCTAAGCCCATATCAACGGCCAGGGGCAGGTCAATTCCTGCCCCTGTCTTTTCCCCCACGCACAGAGTTCGCCTGCGTCCGGCATCTATTCGCGCTGTTGCTCACCACGTTTAGGAACTCCCTGTGTGCGCGCTGCTGGCGGTTCATCGCTGTTTGGCAATGGCACTCTTTGCTTTTCGCCATCACAAGTCGCCTCGATCACGTTCACGGCCGGTCTCTCGTTGTCGCGGGGAATTGCTGCGGACGTTATCATGCCCTCGTAATGCTGCCCTGCTGTTGGTGATCGAGAGGGAAGGATTAGTCGTGAGCGTATATGATACTAACGTTAGGGGTGTCATACGCGCTGCCAAAGCATAATCTCCCTTCCCTAATCGTTCAGGACGTGGCAAGACTTGCGCGGCTGCTTGATACGCGACAAAGGCTCTAACGCCGGTTTGACGACCTGCTGCCCGGCGAGCCGTTGCCGCGTAACGGCTTGCCGACAATGATTCCATTTCTGGCATTTCTTTGCTATGCTGACGTTCCCCCCGTTGCAGCATCGCCCGCCAGCGATTGGATGACGCAATGGCTGAACCATCAATGTCACGCAGCATCCCAACATTGCAAGACATCTGTCTTACCCAGCATTAACCGACAGTTATCAATTACCTTGATTGCTAGTCAGCGTTCGTGATCGCTAGCGCGATGAGCGACGCGACGACCTTCAGCTCGAAGCCTGCGTTGGTGCGCGCATGGA
>FWPU01000399.1_pt1 | contig 139950 bp, 101 predicted proteins | sample 2228361 | NCBI WGS metagenome assembly FWPU01 (sample SAMEA103939777, study PRJEB20133) | metagenome | reverse complement strand
GCTGAAGCCGGGCCTCCGACCTCGTTTTGTACCGAGAACTACACTCGTTGCTGCCAACCAAAAACGAGACTCTTCGCGCCCTCCGGGCGCTCAGAGTGACATCTCTGCTATGGGCTGAGCAGATACTCCTTAGTGTCCTTTGTGTATCCTTCGTGTCCTTCGTGGTTTTGGGCTCCGGCTTGTCCGGGTTAGGTACCAACCTCCACGAGGACCTTGAGCGCCTGCTCGCGGTCGTCGGCAGTGGCGAAGGCCTCCGCGGCCTGGCTCAGGGGGAAACGATGCGTGATCAAGGGCTCTACCCCGACCTGGCCGCGCTCCACCAGCCGGATCGCGGTGGCGAAATCGTCCCCGGCGTACATCAAGGTGCCCACCAACTCCAGTTCCCGATCCTGAACCAACCCCAGATTCAGCGGCACCTCTTCCTCAAAGACACCGGCGAGCACAATGCGTGTGCCCTTGCGGGCCACCTGCACGGCCTCGCGGGCAGTGGCGGCGACGCCGACGCATTCAAAGATGACGTCGGCGCGCGGCGGGCCAAAGGTCTCTTCCAACACCTGAACGAGATCGACCCGAGCAGGGTTCACGGCATGTTCGGCGCCCAGTTGGAGCGCGAGGGCCAGCCGGCGCTCGATCAGGTCGGTAATGACCACACGGCCGGCCCCCAGCGCTTTGGCCGCCTGGAGGGTCATCAGGCCAATGGTGCCCGCGCCCAGGACCAGCACGTTCGCGCCGGGCTGCAAGCGGGCCACACGCACGGCGTGGACGGCGACCGCCAGCGGCTCCAGCAGCGCCGCCTGGTCCCAGGTGAGGCTATCCGGGAGCGGCAGTGCCTTGGCGGCAGGGACGGCCAGATATTCGGCCAGCGCGCCGTCGGTCTGGCAGCCGATGACCCGCAGCCGCTCGCAGATGTTGTAGCGCCCCTGCCGGCAGTTGGTGCAGACGCCGCAGACGAGCGAGGGCTCCACCGTGACCCGCTGACCGGGAGCAAAGCCCTGCACGTTGGCGCCCACTTCCACGACGGTGCCGTCAAACTCGTGGCCGGGGACGACCGGCAACTGGATGAAGGGATGTCGCCCGTGGTAGGCGTGCAGGTCGGAGCCGCAGATGCCGACGCGGGCGACGGCGATCACCACCTCGTCCGGCCCGGGGACAGGGCGTGACACCTCACGCAGGCGTACGTCGAGAGGGGCGTAGAGTTCGGCTTGCCTCATAGTCACTCCTTGCGATATGTGCTCGTGGCGGCGAGGTTACCTCGCCCCTACAGGCGCCTACGAGAAATTCTCCAACAACTCAAGAACGACGCCCAGCGCAGCGCTGCTGTCCACGTAGGTGTACCGCCCGCCGGTGTAATCCCCCTGCTGGATGACGCCGATGCCGTGCCCGGCCAGATACTGCACCACCCGATCGGTGCCCTTGACGAAGAAGGCAATGTGATGCACGCCTTCCCCTTTTTCGTCGAGAAACTCTTGCCAGGTGCTGGGGCCACCGATCGGCTCGATCAATTCGAGCGAGACCTGTCCCATCTCGAAGAACGCCAGTTTGGCGCGGGCATCGGTCGGTTGACCGCGGAATTGCGTGTGCGCGACCTCTCGTGGGTCGGTGATGATGACCTGGGGTTGAGAAAGCCCCAGGATGCGGCTGTAGGCTTCTGCCGAGCGCTCGATGTCGCGCACGACCAGGCCGATCTGGCAAATGATGTTCGTCCCTAACCCTTGATCGTCCATCGAATCCTCCTCGTTGTCACCCGTGTCCGAAAGTATAGCCCGATCTCACAAGGAAGTCAACAAAAAGGCCGAGGCGGCTTTGGGCCGCCCCGGCCACGTGCTGGTATCCAACGGAAAGGCCATGCTATTCCAGCATGATCACAACGCTGGTTTTCCCCTCGTCACCGGCGCTGATCATCAGCGTCAACTTCCGTCCGTCCTTTGTCCACTGCTGATTGACCATTCCCTCAAGCGACGAGTCCTCTGCCTTTGTCCATCCCTGCGCGTCGAGTTCGCTCTCGTAAAAGTCGCCCACTGTCGTCACGTCGTCGGTGGTGGAGAAAGAGATAAAGCCCTCCATCACCATCAGGTCACTCGCGCCGGGGTATGCCGGCACGTCTTCCGGCAGGCCGACTGCGCCCTCGGGAGGCTCGATGGTGAAAGGCTCGTTCACGTCATAGACCTCGAAGGAGAACTCGACAGTGCCTTCTACGCTGTCCCGTGTCTCTTTCCAACTCATCTGATAGCGCACGACGAACTCGGGCAGGCCGGATTGATCGGCAATCCAGACGTCGGCCTGAACGTCCGTAACCGACCCTTGCGCGAGTGCGGCGATCTCGGCTGCGCTGAGATGCAGGCTATAGTGCCGCGACCGAATGCCGTTCACCGTTTCCTGACCCACGTAGGTATAGTCGCTGGCTGTGGTAAAGTCGGCCGGGTCAAAGGTCGCTGCTCCCATGTCGGCCAGCATGTCCTCTTCGTCCTGCGCAGACTGCACGCACTGTCCGCTCGTGCAGAACCACCCCGTATCGCCGATCTGGACCACCTCGACCGTCCCTTCGGGGCCTTCCACGATGATGCGATGCGCCGCGGGGTCGCGCGTGTACTCTTCGACCATCGTCGTGCCCTCCGGCGTCCCGCCCGATGGCGTCCACTGCGTGGTGATGCGCGAGCGATAACTATCCAGAGCCGACAGGGCGTCTTTGCCGACGCGCTCGAGGGCGGGTGCCTCGGCCTCACCGCCGGATTCGGGCGTGGGAGCGGCCGTGGCTTCCGACGGCTGGGCCTGCGTGGCCTCTACCGGCTGGGCTGGTGTAACCCTACCACCTCCTAGTTGTGAACAGGCCAGGCCGGCCAGTACCAATACAACCAGGGGTATAAGTAACCTTCTCATTTTTCTCCTTAAGTCTGAATGTGCCCCAGTGACAACCTGGGTGCCGTTGGGCAGTATACCACACTTCGTGGCAAGAGCAAGGAGTCCGACATTATCCTCTCAGACTTTGGAAGTCTTGGAGGATGACTTGGCCGATCGAAAGCCCCCAAAATCAGCGCTGTTTCGCCCAAAAGACTGTGCCTGAAGACTTCCGAAGTCTATGGTCGGCTCCAAGCGGACGACAGTCCGCGTCTTGCCGGATTATCATCCGGCGAGAGCAATTGAGATCTGCCGATTCTAGCATGTGGCTACTTCGATCCGCCTGCGCCGCTCGCGGGCGAACCTCCACTGCGGCTCGGCTTGCAACTGTACCTCGTTCAGATGCCGATAAAGCCCATCGCGGGCCATCAATTCCTCGTGTGTGCCCATCTCGACGATGCGCTTGCCCTCGAGGACAACGATGGTGTCGGCGCTGCGGATCGTAGAGAGGCGATGGGCAATGACGATAGTCGTACGGCCCGCCATGAGTCGCTCCAGTGCTTGCTGGATCAAGAGTTCGGTTTCGGTATCCACCGATGAGGTGGCCTCGTCCAGGATCAGGATCGGCGCATCCTTGAGCACCGCGCGGGCGATCGAGATGCGCTGTTTCTGTCCGCCGGAGAGTTTGACGCCGCGTTCGCCGATCAACGTGTCATAGCCCTCCGGCAGACGCATGATGAACTCGTGCGCGTTGGCGACCTGGGCTGCTTCGATCATCTCCCGTTCGGTGGCCTCGGGCCGGCCAAAGAGGATGTTCTGGCGCACGGTGCCGTGGAACAGGAACACGTCCTGCAGGACGATGCTGATCTGCTGACGCAGGCTTTTGAGCGTGAGGTTGCGGATGTCATATCCGTCGAGCGTGATGAACCCCTCGCACGGGTCGTAGAAGCGCGGGATGAGACTGACGAGTGTTGTCTTGCCTACACCGGTCGGGCCGACCAACGCGGTGACGGTGTTGGGAGGAATGTCGAGGTTGATGTGTTCGAGCACCATGTCGCCCTGGGAGTAGCGGAAACTCACATCGTGGAAAGTGATGTGTCCACGTGCCCGCCCTGGAAAGACAATGGCGTTGGGGAGATCGCGCACGTCAGGCTGCTCATTCAACAGTTCCGCCACGCGATCCGCCCCGGCTAGCGCTTCTTGGATGGCCTCCCAGGCCCCGCTCAGCGCACGCACCGGCTGGTAGAACATGTCCAGGTAGAGGAAGAACGCCACCAGGTCGGCGACAGGCAGGGTCCCCTGCAGCGCCATGCGCCCGCCAAAGTAGACGAGCCCCAGCGTGCCCAGGGATGAGGAGAACTCGATGAACGGCTCGAACGTCGCCATCAGCCGTAGCGCCCGCAGGAGCGACTTGCGGTAGTGCTCGATGTGCTGGCCGATGCGCAACGCTTCGCTCTCCTCACGGGTGAAGGCCTTGATCTCACGGATACCGGACAGGTTGTCACTGAGCGTGGCATTGAGTTCGGCCAGTTGTCGCTGGCGTTCGCGGAAGGCGGGGCGCACGTTGCGGGCAAACGCCTGCATCGAGAGGACAATGAAAGGAATCGGTATCAGGCTCAGCAGCATAAGGCGCCAATTCAGGCTGATCAGCACAGCGCTGACGCCGATGAGCGTCAGTACGTTCACCGCCATATCTGGAACGGCGTGCGAGATCAATCGCTCGAACATATCCGAGTCATTGACTGTGCGCGACATCAACTGGCCGGTCTGCTTGTCCTCGTAAAAGCGCAGTGAGAGGCGTTGCAAGTGTTCGTAGATGTGGCGGCGTGCATCGGCGACGACGCCCCAACCGGCCACATGGGCCATATAACTGCGCACAAAGGTCAGGCCGCCGCGCACGACATAGGCCACGAGAAGCAGCAAGGCCAGTTGGGTGATGAGGGGCATAGAGGCTAGCCCGCCCCCGTGTTCGATTGTCCTGATCATCAACCTGACGACCCAGGGCGCGAGCAATTGCACGCTTACCAAGAGGATCATGCTTGCGATGGTCGCTAACAGATGACCGCTGTAGTTTCTGGCATATCTCAACAGGAATTTCAGCATTGCTATTACACTCTCTTCCTACAAACGTTTATGGGGTCTGCAAAACTCCGAGAGGTGGTATCTTCGCCGATGCGCGGACTGGGCGAGGCTCGATCAGGGCTTGCACCCGTCTCAGCCGTGCGTTTCCAACGCAGCGACGCTCAACGCCGTAGCCATCGCCGTCGCAGGCCCAGCCCGGCCGCCAGCCCCAGCGGCGCCAGGGCAGGGTAGGCGGGGCAGCAGACCTCGACGTGCCGGTAGACGGTGCGACGGTAGGGCGTATCGTCGGGCGCTTGCCGGAAGTACAGATCGCTTGCGGTGTCCGCAGCGAAAAAACGCCACTGGCGGAACTTGGTCACGTAGTAGGGCCGACCGGCCAACAGGCCTCCCAGATTGCCGCTTTCCGTCGGCTCAGGCGCCAGGGTCAACTCGCCAGCGAACTCGAGCATTAGGCTGTGAGCGGGCTCGACTTCCATGCGGTGATCGGCCAGGACGTAGATCAGCACGTCTATGGGCGTGGTCACCAGCGAGGTCAGCCGCATCGGGTAGACCGGACGCTCAGTCTGGAAGGAGAGCCACAGGGGTTGCACGTCCACGTCGAGGTTGGCGCTCTCGCCAGGGAGCACGCGGGTAGCCATGAAATACCAGCCCTCGGAGACGTACGCCTCCAGGATCGGCTCACCGCGCTTGGGGAAGGTGTAGCCGTTCTCGTTGAGCCATGTCAGGAGCGCCATCGGGTCGTCGGAGGAGAGAACGCTGACGTCGTAGGCGCCTACCTTCTCGCGGCTCAACACGGTGACTTCGGGTGCTCCAGGGGCCGCCATCCCGCCGCACGTGGGCAGGAATGCGGTTTCGGTCACGATCTCCGGTTGGGTGAGGTCGCTCAGTTGTACGAACCACTCGGCGCTGGCGGTGTTGACCTCGGGCTGCGCAGGCACGGGCACCACCCAGGCGGCCTCAGGGTTTTCACCCAGCAGTTGGACGGAGAGGACGAGGTCCTCGCGCCCCGTCTGTTCGTCGTAGACGATGATGGCCTTTTGGGCTGGCATCTGGATGTCGGCCTCTGTCCCGTAGGGTGGGATGGGAGCGCCGTCAGCAAAGACGGTGCTCGGAGCCAATGCCCAGCCCAATATGCCACTTGCTGCCAGGCCAAGCATGAGCGGAAGCCAATAACGCATGCGGGTCACAGGTCACCTCCGAAATGTCCCTTCAATGAGCCCAGTATAATCCAAGCGCGTGGGAAGTCAACAGCGTCCCGAAAGCGAGGGGCTTTGGGGATATTGGCTGCGCAGCATCCGCAACCGGTGGCACCGGGAACGTGTCCTCTCGCGGGGGAACCCGCCAGCACCGGCTCTTTCAGGCCGGTGCGGTCAAGGGCAAAACTTACGCCGAACGCCAGTAGCCTGAGCAGTTACCTTTGGGGAAGGCATTTGAAAAGATGGGCCATCTGGTGTATTCTATGGGTGTGATGGACGTAGGCTTGACCACTGAATACCACTGGCGACGTTACCTCGTCGGCACGGGTGCACTGGAGCAGGATGGCGTCACCACGCGCTTCGTCGTTGCCGGCGCTACGCGCCGCCAGTACTCGGACGCCCAGATTGACGATTACCAGGGATTGCCCCGCCGCCGCTTCTCGTGGCGCCCGCCGCTGCGCCTGAGTGTGCGTGCCCGCTTCTCCCATCCGGCGGGCTCCTTGCGCGGCACTGCCGGCTTTGGCTTCTGGAACGACCCGTTCCTGATGACCGGTGCGCGCTTCCCGACGCTTCCGCGCGCGCTCTGGTTCTTCTACGGCTCGCCGCCATCGAACATGAAGTTGGACCTCGAGACGCCAGGGTGCGGCTGGAAGGCGGCGACGATTGACGCGCTGCACCCCGCAGCGTTCCTCCTGGCGCCGTTCGCGCCGCTGGCGGTGCTGCTGATGAATGTCCGCCCTGTCTATCGTGTGCTGTGGCCGCCGATCCAACGCACGTTGCGTGTGCGCGAGGCCTTGATCGAGGCAGATATGACAGAATGGCACGATTACGAGATCGAGTGGGAGATTGAGCGCGCGCGTTTTTGCATAGACGGCAACCCGGTACTGGAGGACACTCCCTCGCCGCGCGGCCCGCTTGGTTTCGTGATGTGGTTGGATAACCAGTACATGGTTGCCACGCCGCAGGGGCGGCTGGCGTGGGGCCTGTTGGACGTGCCGGGCCGCCAGTGGATGGAGGTAGATAGCCCAGCGATCGAGCCGCTAGCCATCTAAGAATTGCAAGGTCCTCCCGCTTGACAAGCAGCAGAATCGGAGCACAATACAGTATTGCCCTCGAAAAACTATCACAACCGCGAAGATTTTTTGTGGGCGCAGAGTGATGGGATGGCCTTGGTAGGGGCGGGGTCACCCCGCCCAAGATTTTTGGGACACGGATTTCACGGATAAACACAGATGGGGATTGACTTTGGGCGCTTCACGCTCTCGCAATGACAAGAGTGACTTGGGGTGCAGCAGAGGGAGCAATGGAAGAAACCGTGATCCACATTGCGGGACTGACCAAGTTCTACGGCAAGCAGCGGGGCATCGTCGAGGTCAGCCTTGACGTACGGCCCGGGGAAGTGTTCGGCTACCTGGGCCCCAACGGCGCGGGCAAGACGACGACCATCCGCACATTGCTGGGCTTTCTCCGTCCCACACGCGGCCACGCCGCCATCTTTGGCCTTGACACGCGCCGGCACAGCCGCGCCATCCGCCAGCACACCGGCTACCTGCCGGGGGAACTCGCGCTGTACGGCAACTTGACCGGTGCGGAACTGCTGCAGTACATGGCGAGCCTGCGCAGCGGCGTGGCGTGGGGGTACGTGCAAGAATTGGCAGCGCGGCTAGAGTGCGACCTCTCTCGTCCCATCCGCTCCCTCTCACACGGCAACAAGCAAAAGATCGGGCTGATCCAGGCGTTCATGCACAAGCCAACGCTGCTGATCCTCGACGAGCCGACTACGGGCCTGGACCCGTTGATGCAGCAAGAGTTCTACCGCCTGATTGCCGAGGCCAAAGCCGCCAGACGCACGGTTTTCCTCTCCTCGCACATCCTCCCGGAGGTGGAGCGAGTGTGCGACCGTGTGGGCATCATCCACGAGGGGCGCGTGATCGCCGTGGAAACGGTCGAAGCGCTCAAGGCCCGCGCCCTGCGGCGGCTGGAGATCCACTTCGCCGCGCCGGTACCACGCGAGGCGTTCGCCGACGTGAGCGGTGTACGCGACCTCGCTATTGAGGACAATGTGCTGCGCTGCACCGTCGCCGGTTCACTGGACGCGTTGATTAAGGCCGCCGCACGTTTCGAGGTCGTCAACCTCATCAGCCAGGAGCCGACGCTGGAGGAGGTCTTTCTGGCGTACTTGCACCGCTCACCCACAGCCAGCCCGCCTACAGCCAACGGCGCGCGTCCAGATGGCTGTGCTCCGACACTGCCCGGTGCCGGTCGCTGAAGGTCACCTCCTGCCCACGCTGCCGGCCGGCGGCGGAACAGCGCCACGCACGTCGTCTCTGACAGCAGGTGGAACAAGCCGCTCGTGACCACCAACGCGCACGTGGAGTGCGGACAACCACGGCGACCGCTCAGCGCTCTCCTTCCAGAGGCGAGATAGTTCTCAGTACAAAACTGGCCTGGAGGCCCGGCTTTAGCCGGGAGGCCCCCCGATACATCGAGGCATCCGCCGTGTTCCGTACCGGAAACGAGATAGAGCGGCACTTGATGCACAGATTACGGTATCCCGCCAGAGTCTGCCAATTGACGAGCGTTGTCGTTCACCTTATAATTGAGGCAGCGGGAGGCAAAGGATGGGATCGCGAGTGGAAGGCCGAAATCATTATCGGCCTTGCCGCAATGAGGTTACGATGATCCGCACACAACCTTACTTCATCGCACTCTGTGTATTCCTGATAGTCCTGTCAAGCGCGTGCCGGCCTGTCCGACAGACCGTGGGGGGGCCGCTCAAGGTGCTTGCCGTCGAGACCTTCCTGGCCGACATTGCGCAGAATGTGGCAGGTGAGCGGCTGACGGTCGAGGCGCTGATACCGGAAGGGATGGACCCACATGCTTTCGAGCCGACGCCACAGGATGTGGCCAAGGTCGCGGAGGCGGACGTGGTGATCATCAATGGGGCCGGCCTCGAGGCCTTCCTCGGCTCGCTGCTGGAGAGTGCCGGCGGCAATCCGTTGGTGATCGAGGCCTCTGCCGGGCTCGACCCCCGCGGGGTGCATGAAGATGAAGGGGAGGAGGACGATGAAGGGCATCACCATCACGAGAGCGACCCGCACTTCTGGCTCGATCCCCACAACGTCATCCGGTATGTCGAGAACATCCGTGTCGGGCTGGCTCAGGCCGACCCGGAAGGCGCGGATACGTATGCAGCCAACGCCGAAGCGTATATCGCCCAACTGCGCGAACTCGATACCTGGATCGTGGGGCAAGTACAGCAGATTCCGCCGGAGCGTCGCCTGCTGGTGACCAACCACGAGAGTCTCGGGTATTTTGCCGATCGCTACGGTTTCCGCATCGTCGGCACAGTTCTACCCGGCGTGAGCACAGGAGCAGCCCCCTCTGCCCAGCAGGTGGCGGATCTGGTGGAGCGCATCCGGGCAACCGATGCCAAGGCTATTTTCCTAGAGACCGGCGCCAACCCTCAACTGGCAGAGCAGATCGCCGATGAAACAGGAGTGAAAGTCGTGACAGGGCTGTACACGCACTCGACCGGCAGCGGGGCGTCCACATACATCGAGATGATGCGGCATAACGTGCAGGCGATTGTAGGGGCGCTAAAGTGAAACGTGAGGCGTGAGCAGATGCGAGCGCCGGTCAAAGCGACGAATCAACCAATCGAAGAGTTGGGGGAACCGGCCCGGTTGGAACTCGAGAACGTGACGGTGGCCTACGATGGGCAACCGGCGTTGGAAGGAGTGACGCTCCACGTGCCTCATGGGACACGCGTAGCGGTGGTGGGGCCCAACGGCGCCGGCAAGACCACGTTATTCAAGGCGCTGGTGGGCTTGCTACCGCTACGTGAGGGGCACATCTTCATCCACGGCAAGCCCCTCGGCCATCATCAGGACTGCGTGGCCTACGTGCCGCAACGGGAAGAGGTGGACTGGCGCTTCCCGGTGACGGTGACCGACGTAGTGATGATGGGACGTTATGGGCGGCTGGGCTGGCTGCGCCGTCCCAGCAAGGCCGATCGCGCCGTCGTCACGCGCAGCCTGGAGCAGATGGGATTGCTGGACCTGGCCAATCGCTCCATCGGCGAACTCTCCGGCGGCCAACAGCAACGGGTCTTTTTGGCGCGGGCACTGGCACAGGAGCCTCATATTCTCTTGATGGATGAGCCGTTCACCGGCGTAGACGTGATCACGCAGGAGGCCACGCTGGCGCTTCTGGAGCAATTGCAGGGACAAGGCGTGACGGTCTTGGTTTCGACGCACGATCTCAACCTGGCCCTGGAACGCTTTCAGCAAGTCGTGCTCTTGAACCGCCGCCTGATCGCCAGCGGGCCGCCCGCCGAGGTGTTCACACAACAGGCCCTCACAGAGGCGTTCGGCGGGCAGGCATTCTTCCTCGATGGCTGCGTGGTCGTGGATCAGTGTTGCCCGCCGAGCGAGGCGCAGCAGAGGGAGTGGTGATGATCGAATGGCTGATGGCTCCACTGGCTTACGGCTTCATGCAGCGCGGGTTGCTGGCCTCGCTGATGGTTGGCGTGCTGTGTGCGGTGGTAGGCTGCTACGTGGTCTTGCGCTCGATGGCCTTCTTGGGCGATGCATTGGCGCACGCCATCCTGCCCGGCGTCGCCATCGCCTATCTGCTCAAGGGCGATCTGATGGTGGGCGCCCTGATTGCAGCAGTGGCCGTCGCGCTGGGCATCGGCCTGATCTCGCGCCGAGGGGTAATCAAAGAAGACACGGCCATCGGCATCCTGTTTGCGGCGGCGCTCTCGCTGGGCGTCGTCCTCATCAGCACGATCCGCACCTACGCGGTAGACCTGACCCATATCCTGTTCGGCAACGTGCTAGGAGTGAGCGCCGCGAACCTCTGGCTAACCGCCGCGTTGGGACTCGTGGTGCTGGGGACGATCGCGCTCCTGTACAAGCCCTTCCTGGTGATCTCGTTCGATCCGGTGCTGGCGGCAACGTTGCGCCTGCCGGCCGAGTTGCTGCGCAACCTGATGCTGATCCTGCTGGCGCTGACCATCGTCGTCTCCATGCAGACGGTCGGCGTGGGGCTGGTGGCGGCGATGCTGGTGACGCCGGCGGCGACGGCTTATCTGCTGACGCGGCGGCTTGGGGCCATGATGCTCGTCTCGGCCGCCATCGGCGCGCTCTCGAGCGTCGCCGGGCTGTACCTCAGTTACTACGCCAACGTCGCCTCCGGCGCAGCGGTGGTATTGACAGCGACTGCGGTTTTTCTGATCGTGTTCCTTTTTACGCCCAAGCGAGGAGGGACGTGGAAGAGAAAACAGTCTACCTGGTAAGCGCGTGCTTGCTGGGGATACCAGTGGCTTACGATGGGCAGGGGCATCTCGTGGAAGGGCTACTGACACTGGCCGCTGAGGGCTGGGTTGTGCCGATCTGCCCAGAGGTGGCGGGTGGGTTGTCCATTCCGCGCTCACCGGCTGAGATCCTCGGAGGGAGCGGCGAGGATGTGCTGGATGGGCGAGCGCGGGTAATGACGGTGGACGGACAAGACGTGACCAAAGCCTACCTGCGTGGGGCAGAGTACGTGCTCACGGCAGTGCAGCGACACGGCATCCGCGTAGCCATCCTCAGACAACGCAGCCCTGCTTGTGGTAATGCCAGTATCTACGATGGCTCTCACACCGGCAAACTACGGGTGGGTCAGGGTGTAACCGCAGCGCTCCTGCGGCGGCAGGGCATCATCGTCTGGTCGGAGGATGAACTGGATCGCGTGCTCAAGCAGGTTGGCGGGAAGGGCTGCAAGGAGCGAGCGTGGAGCAGCGCGAGACATTGACCCCATTATCCGCGGAGGTTGCCCGATGAAACCTTTTCGTCCACACGTCGCGATTGCCATTGACGGCGGCGGCATCCGCGGCGTCATGATCGCCCGGGCGCTCACCATCCTGGAGCAGCACCTGGGCCAGCCGGTGCACGGCGTCTTCCGCCTGGCGGCGGGCACCTCCACCGGCTCGATCATCTCTGCCGGTATCGCCGCCGGCCTCACCGGCGAGCAGATGCACAGACTGTACACCGAACTGGGCGGGGTCATCTTCCGCAGGACCTGGCGGAGCGCACTCTGGCCGCTCACCCGCTATCGCTACGATCCCGCGCCGCTGGAGGCCAATCTCAGGCAGCACATCGGCGACAAGAAAATGAGCGATTTCTGGACCGCCACCCCGTCCACCGACGTCGTCATCACCGCTTTCGACCTGGTGACCAACCGCACCTGTTTCATCAAGCCGTGGAAAGAGGCATACAGCACCTGGCCGGTGGTCAAGGCCGTGATGGCCTCCTCCTGTGTGCCCACCCTGTTCCCGCCAGTCGAGGGACGCTATGTAGACGGCGGAGTAGGCGCGTACGCCAACCCCTGTTACCTGGCTGCCTACGAAGCGCAGTTCTGCCTCAAGTGGAACCCTGCCGAGACGACGCTGATCAGCCTGGGAACAGGCCGCAGCCCGCGCACGCTCAAGCCTGGCGATGCCAATCGCTTCTGGGCCTGGAACTGGATCGATCCAGTGCTGGATGCGTTCCTGCGTTCCGCCGACGATCAACAGGTGCATCTGGTGCGCACCTTTTTCGAACAACTGGACTTTCGCCGTTTTCAGGTGGATATGCGGGAGCCAATCGGTACCGATGCCGTTGACAAGATACCCGAACTCACTGCCTACGGCGATGAATTGGGGCGCAAGATCCTCAACGACGAGACCGACCGGACGCTGATGGTCATCGCCGCCAGCGCGCCGACGATTTGACACCTTCTTGCAAATGTGTTATTATCGCCCTCGTATTTGATCAGGCTGGTTCACCCACGGAGGTAAGCCGCATTAGCAAAACGCAATACCGTATCAACCATCAGATTCGGGTTCCGCAGGTCCGACTCATTGACGCAGAAGGCAACCATGTAGGGATTGTGCCTGTCTCGGAGGCCCTGAAGGCGGCCCAGTTAGCGGAGTTGGACCTGGTTGAGGTCTCGCCGTCTGCCGATCCGCCTGTAGCGCGCATCATGGACTATGGCAAGTTCATGTACCAGCAGGCAAAGAAGGAACGCGAGGCGCGTAAGGCGCAAAAGCAGATCGAAGTCAAAGAGATCCGCCTGCGCCCCAAGACGACCGATCACCACAAGTCCTTCAAGTTGCGTGACGCCCGGCGCTGGTTGGAAGACGGGATGAAAGTGAGAGTGCGCATACGCTTCCGTGGCCGCGAGATCACCTATCCCGAGATCGCGCTCGCGGAATTGGCGAAAGTAGCCGAGGAACTCGCGGATGTAGCCGTAGTCGAACAGAAACCCAATCTGGAAGGGCGTACAATGCTGATGGTATTGGCGCCGGCTAGAAAGGGGAAGAAGGAAACACCGCATGCCAAAGATCAAGACACATAAACCCACTTCCAAGCGTTTCCGCCAGACACGGGGGGGTAAGGGCAAGTTCTTGCGCACCAAATTGGGCAAGTCCCACTTGCGGCGGATGAAGAGCAAGCGCGCCAAGCGCCTCTACGACGAAATGCTCGTGGTCGAGGCAAAGGGCGTGCAGCGGCGGCTGCGCCGTATTGCGCCATATCTGAGGTACAAGGAGTGAGATCGTGAGAGTCAAGGGAGGAACTCGCAGGCACTATCGCCATAGGAAACTCTTGCGCCAGACCAAGGGCTACTGGCGGACGCGCCACCTCTATTTCCGCCGCGCCAACGAAGCCTGGATGAAGGCGCAGTGGTACGCTTACCGTGACCGGCGGAACAGAAAGCGCGACCTGCGGCGGCTATGGATCACGCGCATCAATGCCGCCGCGCGGCTGAACGGGCTTTCCTACAGCCGCTTCATCAGCGGGCTGAAGAAGGCCGGAGTAGAGTTGGATCGCAAGATACTGGCCGATATCGCCGTGCGCGACGCGACCGCGTTCGCCCGGCTGGCGGAAGTGGCGAAGGGCACATAGCCTGGCAATCCGCGTAGATGCAGCGAGCGGGGGCCAACCGGCCCCCGCTTTCGTCGTTTCTCGTGGGTAGGACGGGTTGGCAACCCGTCCTACATGCGCAGGCGCACACTCAGCCCCGAATGCCGCTCGCGCACCTTGGCATTGCGCACGGCGATGGCGATGGCCTTGCGCGTCCCCACCAGCACCACCAACCGCTTGGCGCGCGTGACCGCCGTATAGAGCAGGTTGCGCTGGAGCATCATGTAGTGCTGGGTCAGTACTGGCACCACTACCGCCGGATACTCACTCCCCTGGCTCTTGTGCACCGAGACGGCGAAGGCATGCACCAACTCGTCGGCCTCGCCCCAGTCATAGACCACCGGGCGACCATCCATGCTCACGGTGAGCGTTTGCTCCACCGTGTCAATTGCCGTCACCCGACCGATGTCGCCGTTATAGACCTCTTTGTCATAGTTGTTGCGCACCTGCATGACCTTGTCGCCTACCCTGAACACCCGCCCGCCCAACTGCCGCTCGGCCTTGCGCGGGGAGGCCGGATTGAGCGTCTCTTGCAGGCGGGCGTTGAGCGCGGCGACCCCGCACGCGCCCCGGTACATCGGCGCCAGCACCTGCACGTCGTCCAGTGGGTCCAGCCCGAACTTGTGCGGCACGCGCCGCCCCACGATGTCCACCAGCAGGTCGGCGGCCACCTCCGGCTCCTCCTGCGAGAAGAAGTAGAAATCGTCGAACTCGTTGAGGATCGGCATTTGCCCCTTGTTGATGCGGTGGGCATTGACAACGATGCCGCTATTGGCAGCCTGGCGAAAGATCGTCTCCAGCCGCACGACCGCTGCCCGTCCGGAGGCGATGATGTCGCGTAGCACGTTGCCTGCGCCGACCGATGGCAGTTGGTCCACGTCGCCGACGAAGAGCACATGCGCTGCCAGATCCACCGCCTTGAGCAGGTGATGGGTCAACAGCAGGTCGAGCATCGAGGCCTCGTCCACGATCAGGCAATCCACGTCGAGCGGGTTCGCGTCGGTGCGGCGAAAGCCCTCTTGCGGGGAGTATTCCAGCAGCCGGTGGATCGTCTTGGCCGGGCGGTCGGTCGCCTCCGCCAACCGCTTGGCGGCGCGGCCGGTAGGGGCACAGAGAGCATAGCGGCCGCCCAACGCCTCCAGTGCGGCAATGACTGTGCGCACCGAAACGGTCTTGCCCGTGCCGGGGCCGCCGGTGAGCACGGTGATCTTGTGGGTGAGCGCCGCGCGCACGGCCTCGCGCTGCTCGGGCGAGAGTTCGATGGCCGAGCCGCGCGTCACCTGGGCCAGCAGCGCATCCCAATCCACACGGCGAAAGCGTGCCAGGCGCGTTGTAGGGCTTTCGGCCAGCGCTTGCACCCGGCGGGTAACGCCGACCTCGCCGTAATAGAACGGCGCCAGATAGACAGCGCGTTCCTCGCGCACGGCAGAGAAATCCGATTTTTGAGAAAAGGATTTCTCTCCCTCTCCCTCGGCGGTGGGATACACCAGCGTCTCGCAGCGCACGATTTCGTCGGCGTCCAGCGCGGCGATGGCGTCCGTCACCAGCGCCGGCGGCACCTCCAGCAGTTGCGCCGCCTCCTGCACCAACTCCGGCTCCGGCGCATACGTATGCCCTTCATCGGCCAGTTCGGAGAGCGTGTGGGCCACGCCGGCCTGCACACGGGAAGGCGCGTCCGGCGGCAGCCCCAGGTCGCGGGCGATCTTGTCGGCGGTCTTGAAACCCACACCCCAGATGTCACGCGCCAGCCGGTAAGGGTCCTCCCGCACCACTTTGAGCGCCTCGTCGCCGTAGGTCTTGTAGATCTTGACCGCCAGTCCGGTGGTGACGCCATGGCTCTGTAGGAACAACATCACCTCGCGGATCTGCTGCTGCTCCGCCCAGGCTTTGGCGATCAGCGCGGCACGCTTGGGCCCTACACCCAACGCCTCGCGCAATCGCCAGGGCTCTTCATCGAGCACGCGCAGGGTATCCGCGCCGAAGCGTTGGACGATGCGCGCCGCCGTGACCGGGCCTACACCTTTGATAAGGCCCGATCCCAGGTAACGCTTGATACCCTCGACGGTAGCCGGGAGCACTTGCTCGCAGTGCTCGACCTTGAATTGGCGGCCGTACTGCGGATGCGCCGTCCAGACGCCGAGCAGGCGCAAACTCTCGCCGGGATTGACCTCGGGCAAGGTGCCGACGACGGTTACCAGGTCGTCCTTGCCCTCGACGGCGAGGCGCACGACGGAGTAGCCGGTCTCCTCGTTGTAGTAGGTGACGCGCTCGACGGTGCCACGCAGTTGATCGGACATCGGAAGGAATGATAGCAGAAAAGGGGCAGGATGCAAGAGGCCTATAAAGGCGGCGTGCCTGGGAGCAGCCAGGGCGGGTTCGGCTGTCTCCCAGGCACGGCCAAGAAAGGAAAGGAGGGTTTGCTACAATCGGCGTCGGTGAAGTGCTCGATGTGCCGCTTTGCCTGTCGCCTATAATATACAACACAACGGGCATGTTGTGGGTTTCACGCACGTTACAGGAGCGTTGCGGGTTTGTAACCTTTGGGCACTGTCTTCGTTGCCGCGCCCACAAGAAAACGGGCTTTTACGTGATGCGTGAGGGGCCAGCGTGGAGCGCTCGCATCCCCTCACGCATCACAGGGTGAGAGCGGCCTTACAGAGGCCGTCATCTCTTGGGAGGGATGATGAACCATAGGACGAGGTAGGGCACGAGACCAGGCAGACCGCCTGGAACCATCAGGATCAGGAAGAGCAGACGAAACCAGAACGGGCTGAGGCCAAAGAATGCCCCCAGGCCGCCACAGACGCCCGCTACGATCCCATTCTGTCGCCGCAATTGGTGGCTACTGGCTATGGCGGTCATTCTCCCAACTCCCTGTGTCACTTGTCTTTCTTATCTTCCTTGACCAGCGCCGAGAGGATCACGGTGACGACGCTGACAATCAGGGCGCCCAGGAGGGCAGGCCAGAAGCCGTCCACATAGAAGCCGACGTGGAACCAGTTCACGGCGATGAGCGAGGCCAGCCACAGCGTCAGGCCGTTGATGACCAGGACGAACAAGCCCAGCGTGAGGATGATCAGCGGGCAGGTCAGGAACTTGAGCACAGGGCGCACGATCGCGTTGACCAGCCCCAAGACGACGGCCATCACCGCATAGACGATCCAGGCATTCCCTTCGACGCGGATCCCCGGCACGAGCCAGGCGGCGACAAAGAGCGCCAGGCTAACAATGACCCAACGGATGAGAATCTTCATTTTTGCTCACCTCCCGCTTGTAATACGCAGACGATGCAACAGAGTTGCACCCGATGCCCGATTTGCCCTCCGCCGGTTCTTCGGTACAATGAAGGTGCATGGAGGGTTCGATAATGCTGATGATACATGCTCGCCTGGCGACGCTGGGCGATGCACCTGGCCTCATAGACGATGGTGCGCTGCTGCTCGAGGACGGCCTAATCGCCGATCTCGGCCCGACTGCGGGACTGGCCGCACGCTACCCCGACGCCGAGCGTTGGGATGTGGGTGGGCAACTCGTGCTGCCGGCTGCGATCTGCGCGCATACGCATTTTTACGGTGCCTTCGCACGCGGGATGGCCGTGCCAGGTAAGCCTGCCGCCGATTTTCCGCAGATTCTCGAGCGGCTGTGGTGGCGGCTGGATAGGGCGCTCACGCTAGATGACGTGCGCACCTCGGCGCTGGTGTGCCTCGTGGACGCCGTCCGGCACGGCACGACGACGTTGATTGACCATCACGCCAGCCCTAACGCGATCGAGGGCAGCCTCGATGCGATCGCGGAGGCGGTGCAGGAAGCGGGCGTGCGGGCCTGCCTGTGTTACGAAGTCACCGATCGCGACGGGCCGGAACGGGCAAGGGCGGGCATCGCCGAAAACGTCCGCTTTGCCAGGTCGCATATCACGCATCACGCGTCACGCGTCACGCATCACGCATCGCGCATCGCTGCGTCTTTTGGCTTGCACGCTTCCCTGACGCTCTCCGACGAGACACTGGCCGATTGCGTCGCCGCGGCAGGTGAGTTGGGGCTGGGCTTTCACGTCCACGCCGCCGAGGATGCCGCCGACCAGGATGACGCGCTGCGCAGGTCGGGCAAGCGCGTCATCCACCGGTTGCACGAGGCGGGCGTCCTCGGCCCACGCACCATCGCCGCCCACTGCGTCCATGTGGACGAGAGCGAGATCACGGTGTTGGCTCAGACCGGCACGTGGGTCACGCATCAGCCGCGCTCGAATATGAACAACGGCGTGGGAGTGGCGCCGGTCGAAGCGATGCTGCACGCGGGGGTCAACGTGGGGCTGGGCAACGATGGGTTCTCCAACCTGATGTTCGCCGAGATGAAGGCAGCCTATCTGGTGCACAAACTGGCACAGCACGATCCCCGCGCCATGCCGGGGGACGTGGTGATGCGGCTGGCCTACGCCAATAACGCCCGCTTGGCCCGTGTCTTCTGGCCCGACCTCACGTTGGGCGCTCTGGCAATCGGCGCTTCGGCCGACCTGGTTTTGCTCGACTATCACCCACCGACGCCGCTCACGGCGGGCAATCTGCCCTGGCATTTGCTCTTCGGCGTCGAGGCCTCGGCGATCACGGCGACGGTCTGCGCCGGGCGGGTGTTGATGCGCGACCGGCAATTGCTCACGCTCGACGAGGAGGCCATCACCGCGAGGTCACGCGAGTTGGCGGCGCGGGTATGGGAGCGTCTGGGTGGGCCGTAACAGAGTGCGCCAGCGCCAGGGTCAAGAAGAACACCAGCGCCAGATCGGGAAAGAAGAGGGTGTTATCAACCAGGCCGTGCGCCAGGAGCGCAGCCATGCTGCCGGTGAGGCCGAGTGAGAGTGGTTGGTTGGTTGGTTGGTGCGCTGACTTGCTGACTCGCTGGCTTTTCCAGAAGGCGATTTGCAGTGCAAGCCCTGCCAACACCCCCAGTAATCCTGTCCGCGTCCAGAAATCCAGGTAAATGTTGTGCGGGTGTTCCAGGTTCGGTTCGGCCCAGGCGGTGGGGAGGATGTAGCGGGTGCGGTAGGCAGTCTGAAAGTTGCCCGGCCCGACGCCGAATAGGGGATGGTCGCGGATCATTGCCAGGGCGCTCTTCCACAGTTCCAATCGGAAGAAGGTGCTGCCCTCGCGCAGGTCGAAAAGCGCGGCGAAACGCGGCACGCGCAGGAGCGGGATCAGCACGAGCAGGCCCAATACCACCAGTGCCAATGCTGCCCAGCGCCACTTGCCCCCGGCTCGCCAGCCCAGCGCCAGCAGCGCCGCCGGAATCCCCAACAGCAATGCCCCGCGCGAGAAACTCAACACCAGCGCCAGGGTGACGGGGATAAGCGCCAGCGCGTATAGCCTCCGGCGTATTCTATTCTCTCCTCCGCTCCTCTGCCCCCCTGCTCCCCTACCCCATACTGCCACCGCCAGCACAATCGGCCATACCCGTCCCAAATACAGCCCCACGTTGTTCGGTGAAAAATAGACGCTCTGCAGGCGCAGCAAGCCCCCTTCAGCGACGACGAGATTGCGTCCCAGTGCGTACTGCGCCAGCCCGACGAGCGCCACGCCGACGGCGCCCAGCGCCCAGCCGTCCACCAACCGCCAACGCGCCCGCTCGTCCAGGCGAGCCTGCCGCAACAGCAGGTAGTACAAGGCCGGGAGCAAAAAGACAGCGCGTAACTCGAACAACGCTGCCCCCTTATCCTCGGCCGCCACACCCGCCGCAATCGCCGCCAGCACCAGCAGCAGAACGGCAGCATCGAGGGAAGTAAAACTCTTGTCCCCCTGTCCCCGCGTCCCCTTGTCTCCTTGTCTCCCCTGCTTCCCCGCTCCCCCGCTCCCCCGCACCACTGCCCCCAGCGCACACAGTACCACCAATGCCTCCGGCAGGCTCACCACCCGGTACACCATGTTGCCCGGATGCAGATAGAACGGCGCAGTAAAGGCGATGAGCGCAAGCCCCAGATCGAGGCGCCGGGCGAAGAGGAACACCAACGCCGGGAGCAGGAAGCAAGAGACGGGAAGCAGGAGGCGGGAAGCCATCGAGAGAGGTTGTCCCCAACTGATGCCGGCGGTAAGCCACAGCAGGCCGGTTAGGCTCGCGGTCAGCGCGACCTGTGCCCATTCCGGCCAGGCGAGGATGCGCCGACCAAGCGCCGACCACCGGATGCGCCGCGTGTCGTAGATTGCCAGGGCTGCGAGCGCCGATCCTGCCGCGATCAGTCCGGCCAGTTTCCAGCCAAAGCCATCGCGTACTGCTTCGACGCCCACGCGCCAGTCTACCAGCACCCATTGGCCATGCCCGCCCTCGGCCACGACCTCGACGGTGTGGAGACCCGGCGGAAGGTGGACCGCCAGAGGGATGGTGGCGACAGCGGGGGCTTTATCGTACAGCGGAATATAGGCGCGACCCGCCGAGTCACGCGGCAGCGCGTTGGCCGGGGCGCCGTCCACGGTGACATAGAGGAAGGCGCGATACGGCCCCCGCCGCACCGTCAGCGCGACGGAGGCACCGTCGAAGCGAAAGGTTGCCCGGTCGCCGTCGGCGCCAGCGTCCGCGCCCGCCGCCCCCACACGCCAGTCGCCCTCATAGGTGGCCCAGACGTTATCCGCCGGATAGCCGCCGGGGCGGGCTGTGTCGGGGAGACTCGCGGCCCACGCGGCTACGGCGTCGTAGGCCGGGCGGGAGGCGCCGTCTTGTCCCACCAGCGCAAAGCCCCAGTGTGGATCGTCGAGGGGGACAGAGGGCTGATAGTGTTCCAGGAACATCACACCGCACCAGGGCCACTCTTGCCGCGCCCGGTCCAGCGCCTGCACGGTGCGCCTGGCCTGGGTCGCTTCGTCGGTCTGCCCCCAGATGGAGGGCGCGCCCTGCCAATCGGGCGGCAGTGCGTTCCAGCCCCAGTGGCTCGCCCACAGGGGCTTGCCCGCGTCGCCATGACGGACCATCACCTCGCGCAGCAGGAGGAGGCGCGAAAAGTTGAGCACCCGCTCGCTCACGCGGCGATCGTCGGGGCCGGTATCGAAACCGTAGGGCTTGCCCGCTGCAATGTCAAAATAGGGCGCGGCGCCGGCCTGGTAGAGTTGGTCGAGGTAGCGCGCATCGCTCAGGTTCTGTGGGCCGGTTTCGACGGTGGGAGCCAGCCCGGCGAGGAGAATGCGCGCGCCGGGGTCGGTACGGCGGATGGCGGTTGCCGTGCGGGCCAGCAGGTCGGCGTAGGCGGGCGGGCTGACGGGGCCGCCGCCCCAATGGCCGGCGAGGTTCGGCTCGTCCCACACCTGGTAATCATCAATCCGATCGCCGTAGCGGGCGGCAAAGGCCGCGGCGAAAGTGGCGAAGCGGTCGGGATCGGGAAGGGGCGCGGTCACCGCGCCCACATCGTCGAGGACGGCAACCAGCCGCAACTCAGGATGGCGGGCCAGTGCAGCCAGGATGCGATCGGGCACAGCCCAATCGAACTGCTCCGGCTGCTGCTCGATCTGGCTCCAATAGAAAGACTGGCGCACCCAAAGGAAGCCGCCGTCGGCGATGTGCGTCAGTGCCATCGCCAGTTCTGCGTCGTCGTACTGCTCCAGCGCGACGTTGACGCCCAGGAGCGGCGCGCCGGCTTCGGCCACGGGCGCGGGGAAGCCCGCCTCGATGCCACGCATGCGGGCCAGGTGGTCGGCAGTGACGGCCAGAGCCATGGCTACAACGGCAAGCAGGCCGGCCAACCAGAGGAGCGATCTCGGCATGTGCCTCATTACGCTTGCCTATCACGCATTACGCATTGCGCATCACGTATTACGTATTACGCATTACGCATTACGTTTTACGTCTCACGTATTATACCACTTGCCCGAATCTGTCAAACCCTGTAGAATGACCGTCGGGAGGCCGCGATGGAAGAACTGAGACGCCGCATCCTGGCCGAGGGCAAGAACCTGGGCCGGGGCATCCTCAAAGTGGATAGTTTCCTCAACCACCAGATTGACACGCATCTGATGATGGCGGTCGGGCAGGAACTGGCGCGCCATTTCGCCGGCGCCGGTGTGACCAAGATCATCACCGCCGAAATCTCGGGCATCGCCCCGGCGCTGGCGACGGCGCACGCGCTCGATGTACCGGTGATCTATGCCCGCAAGACCCGCCCGATCACGATGACCGGCCCGGTTTACGTCGAGGTCGCGCCCTCGCACACCAAGGGGCACGATGCATTCCTGATGGTCTCGTCCGAGTTCCTGGGGCCGGACGACCGCGTGCTGGTGGTGGACGATTTCCTGGCATCAGGGGCCACGATCGAGGCGCTGGTGCGGCTGGTCAAGCACGCTGGCGCCACCCTGGTCGGCATCGCCACCGTCATCGAGAAGCGCTTCGAGGGCGGGCGGGAGGCGCTGGCCTACTTGAACGTGCCCATCGTCTCGCTTGCCGTCGTCCGCGATATGAGCGAGGGCAGGATCGTGTTGGAGTAAGCCAGACCGCTGAGGTCTCTAGGAGAGTGTGAATGTCTGACGCCATCGCCATCCTCGATTTCGGTTCGCAGTACACACAACTGATCGCCCGCCGCGTGCGCGAGGCACACGTCTATTGCGAGTTGTTCCCCTGGGACGCCCCGCCGGAGCGCGTGTTGTCCCTCAGGCCACGCGGCTTCATTCTTTCCGGCGGCCCGGCGAGCGTCTATGCCCCTGGTGCGCCGCGCCTGCCCGATTACGTTTTGCAGCAGGGCTTGCCGGTGCTGGGCATCTGCTACGGCATGCAACTGCTGGCCCATCACCTGGGCGGCCAGGTTGCCCGCGCCGAGCGCCGCGAATACGGCCCCGCCGAAATCGAACTCGTCGCCCCCCCCACCCCGCTGTTCGCCAATCTGCAACCTGCGAATCTGCAACCTGCGAATATGCAATCTGCAATCTGCAATCTGCACGTCTGGATGTCCCACGGAGATCACATTATTGCCCCTCCTCCGGGTTTCGAGGTCCTCGCCCGCAGCGTCAACTCGCCCGTGGCGGCGATGGGCGATCTCGCGCGCGGTCTCTACGGCCTGCAGTTCCATCCCGAAGTCGTACACACCCCGTGTGGCCGGGAAATTCTGCGCAATTTCGCCATCCAGGTATGCGGCTGCGCGCCCGATTGGACGCCCGCGGCCTTCATCGAGCAGGCGGTAGCGGCGATTCGCGCGCAGGTGGGGGCCGAGCGGGTTGTGTGCGGGTTGAGCGGTGGGGTGGATTCGGCGGTCGTGGCAACGCTTGTGCACCGCGCTGTAGGCGATCAACTAACTTGCATCTTTGTCAACACCGGCATGCTGCGGCGCGGCGAGCCGGAACAGGTGGTGCGCGCTTTTCGCGATCGCGGCATGCGGCTCGTGCCCGTAGACGCGACGGAAGAGTTCTTGAGCGCGCTGGCCGGCGTGACCGATCCGGAGGAGAAGCGGCGCATCATCGGCGAGCGCTTTATCCGCGTGTTCGAGCAAGAGGCGGCGCGGCTAGGCGAGGTGCGTTTCCTGGCGCAGGGCACGCTCTATCCCGACGTGATCGAAAGCCGTGGTCCGGAGCGCCAGGCGGCGGCCAAGATCAAGACCCACCACAACGTCGGTGGCCTGCCGGAGGACATGCGCTTCGAGTTGGTTGAGCCGCTGCGCTACCTGTTCAAGGACGAGGTGCGGGCGGTGGGTGAGGCGTTGGGGTTGCCGGAAGAGATCGTGTGGCGGCAGCCGTTCCCCGGGCCGGGGCTGGCCGTGCGCGTCTTGGGCGAGGTCACCTGGGAGCGGCTGGAGATGCTGCGCGCCGCCGATGCGATCCTGTTGGAGGAACTGGGCCGGGCGGGCCTTTTGCACGGGGCGACGCAGCAGGCGTTCGCCGTGCTCCTGCCGGTGCAGAGCGTCGGCGTGATGGGCGACGAGCGCACCTACCAGAACGTCGTCGCCCTGCGTGCCGTCACCACCGACGACTTTATGACCGCCGACTGGGCGCGGCTGGATCACGAACTCCTGGCGCGTATCAGCAACCGCATCGTCAACGAAGTGGCGGGGGTCAACCGCGTGGTATACGACGTGACGACGAAACCGCCGGCGACGATCGAGTGGGAGTAGGCCCTTCGGAGACGACCAGCCCCGACCGCCGCGCCGCCCGCGCCGGTACTGGCAGCGTCCGCCTTCCGCGTGTGCTCACCATCGTCACGCGCCCGCTCGACCAGAAGGCGCTCCCCGAGACCGGTTGCACCACGAGACAGACTTTGGGGATGGATCAAGTTCTTGGCCGTGCGCTCGAATCGCACCAGGGGCACTGTAGGACGGGGTTTTGAGCCCATCCTGTTTCATCGCTCCAGGCTCTCCACTGCATCAGTGGCGGCTTCGCGCGGCGTGGCCCGCCCGCTCAGAACAGCCTCCACCGCTGCCTGCATGATCGGCCCTATGCGCGCCATGGCCTCCGGCCGCGGCGCGGCAATGGCTGTCTCCAACACGTTGCGTAGCACCGTCCGGTCGGCGTTCGAGACCATCCACGATCGCAATGCGCTGCGCGTGCCCGGCAGATAGCCGGCGGCCTGCGTCCACTGCGCGCTGCGCTCCGGAGCGCTCAACCAGGCGAGCAGCATGAGCGCCTGCGATTGGCGCGCGGGATCGGTGGCGACCAAGGCAAGCGTCCAGCCACGGGCGAGGCTGAGGGGACGGCCATCGCGGGTGGGGATCGCTGCGACGGCCACGCCATCATCGGCTGTGGCATCGCCGGCTCCGAGCCAATAACGCCTGGCCTGCACCACGGCCATCGCGCCGTCGCCGGCGCGGAAGCGTTCCCACGCCTGATCGGCGTCCGTGATCTCCAGGACAACGGGCGGCGAGATAGCGCCGCTGCCGATGCAATCACTGTAAAAGCCGAGCACGGCGAGCAATGCATCCTTGTCCAGCCACGGATCGCCTGCGGAATCGGCCAGTTTGCCGCCAGCGGCCAGGTATTGGATCAGCGTCGCGTCGTTGACCTGCCCGGTGCTGCTGCCGGCCGGGAAGAGAAATGGGACCGGCGGCGAGATCACGTCCGTCCACGAGAGCGGAGCCGAAGCAAGCAAGGCCGGGCGGTAGGCCAGGAGTTGCATATCGGCGCCTAGAACGATGCCAAAGGTCTGCCCATCTACCGATCCCAGTTCGGCTGCGAAGGGAAAGCGGTCGTCCAACTCCGCCTGGGAGAGAAGCGCGTCGAGCGGCTGGATGAGATTGGAGCCGGCAGCCGTCTTGAGGTCGAGCGCGTCCAGCACCACCAGGTCGGGCAGAACCGAGGGAGCCGCGTCGCGCGCCGTGCGCAAAAAGTCGAGCAACCCGCCACGTCCATGTGCCATCTTGACGGTGATTTCGACCTGCAGGTCGGCGTGGGCGGCGTTGAAATCGGCTATCTGCTGGGCAAGCACGTTCATACCCGGCGCGTCGCCATAGGGGTCCAGTTCCTGGGGCAGCCACAGCCTGAGCGTGGTGATCAGCGGTTGCGATTGGGGCGTAGGCGTGGGAGTCTCCGTGGGCAACGGCGTTGGGAGCGGCGGTGTAGGCGTCGGTGTTGCAGTCGCCAGCACTCCACAGCCGGTTAGGGTCAGCAGAACGACCAATGACAAATGACAAACGACCAAATAGGGCGGAATCTGGGATCGCATAGCACCTCCGTTTCGCGCCAATTATAGCACAACCTGGCTACAAGCCCCACTTGCCAACCGGGGCAGGATGGGGTATGATGGGCACGCTCCCCGGAGGAATGTTGGAAGCCCAAAACTCCAAACCCAAACTCCCCAATCCCCGGTCGCTGCTTGTGGAAAGGGCGTCGTTTGTCCTGATCCTATGCCTGGCGGGAGTGTTACGGCTGTGGCGGTTGCACGAGATTCCCCCAGGGTTTACGCACGACGAAGCCGGGCACGGCCACGATGCGGTCGCTATCCTGCACGGAGCACGGCCCATTTACGAGACGGTCGGCTACGGCCGGGAGCCGCTGTACGACTACTGGGTCGCCGGGTTGATGGCGCTCGCTGGGGCCTCGGGCCGCGTGCTGCGCTTTTCCGCCGTGCCGCTGGGGCTGATGACGCTGCTGGCGACGTATGCCTGGGTGCAAAAGGCGTTCGACCGCCACACGGCCCTGGCGACGACGGCGTTACAGGCCGCCTCGTTCTGGTCGCTGGCGACGGCGCGGCAGGCGCTGCGATCGGGGTTGTTGCCCGCGCTGTTTGCATTGGCTGCTTACCTCTTTTGGCGTGCTGTTTTTGGGACACGGATTTCACGGACAAACACGGATGAAAACACTGGTGAAAGAATCCGTGTGAATCCGTGTCCGTTTTTGCTATTCGCGGTTTGCATCGGCGCGGCGCTGTACACGTATTTCCCGGCGCGGGTGGTGTGGATCGTGTTCCCGGCCTTTCTGATCTATCTGGCTGTGTGGCAGCGCGCGGCGTTCCGGCGTGTGTGGCTGCCGGTGATGGCGGCCGTCGCGCTCGGCTGGCTCTTGGCCGCGCCGATGTTCGTCTGGCTACACCGCCACCCCGGCGCCGAACAACGGCTGGCGATGCTGGATGCGCCGTTGCAGGCATTGCGTCGAGGCGATCTCTCCCTCATCCTCAACCGCGCCTGGGATGGGCTGCGCGCCTTCCTCGTCCCCGGCCACGGCGACGATTTCCTGGCCTACACGACGCCTGGCCGCCCGTTCTTCGACCCACTCACCGGCGCGTTGTTCCTGGTGGGCGTCGGGTTGTGTGTGGCGCGTTGGCGGGAGCCGGCATGCGCTTTCGCGCTGATCTGGTTCGCGATCGGCATCTCGCCTACGCTCATCACCGGCGCTCCCGCCGCGACGACCCGCAGTATCGCGGCATTGCCGGTGGCCTTTCTCTTCCCGGCGCTGGCGGCGGTCGAGGGCGCACGCCGGGCAGCGAGACACCTGGGCCGGTGGGCTGCCGGGGCCATCGGGACAGGCTTTGCCGCGTTCGTCGCCGTCACCGGCGCTCTGTCCGCGCGCGACTATTTCGTGCGCTGGGGCGCATCGCCCGATGTACGCGCCGCCTATCAGCACACGCTAGTCGAGGCGGCGCGCTATCTAGATGCGCAACCGGAGGCCGGCACGGTGGCCGTCTCGAGCCTATACCCCCTCGCGCCACACGACCCCTACGTCTTCGAGATGAGCCTCGTGCGGCGCGATCTGCGCTTGCGCTGGTTCGACGCGCGCCACGCGCTGCTCATTCCCGCCGAAACGACCGCCCGGCTGATCGCCCCTTCCAGCGCCTCACTCGACGCGCACTGGGCCGATCTCCCCGGCCTACGCCTGCGCGAGCGCGTGATGCTGCGCGCCGACGACCTGGACCCGTTCTTTGTCGTCTACGATTGGCGACCCGAAGAGACGCTGGCTGCACTGGATGAGCGCATGCAGAGTGAGCCGGCAGAGCCTCCACTGCCGGCCGACTTCGGCGTGCTGCAACTCGAAGGGTACAGCCTGCAGACGCCTACCGTTGCCCCAGGCCACACGGTCGCATTGCTCACGCTCTGGCGGGTCATCGGGTCACCGCCAGAAGAAATGGTGCTCTTTACCCACACGCTGGACGCCGAGGGCAACATCGTCGGGCAGGAGGACCGGTTGGACGCGCCATCGTGGGCTTGGCAGCCGGGCGATGTGATCGCTCAACTGCATCGCTTCATGCTGCCGCCCGATCTTGCGCCGGGGACGCTCGCGCTCCAGGTGGGGGTCTATACCCGAGCGGATGTCGTGCGCCTGCCGGTTCTGGTCAACGGCGTCGTTGTGGACGACCGTGTGCTCCTGTCGCCGGTCGAGGTTGTGGAACAATGACCCATGACCAAATCCCCAACCCCAAACCCCACACCCCAATCGGCCACTGGGCACTGGTCATTATCCTGCTCATGGCTGCCTGCTTCCGCCTCTATCGCCTGAACGAGATTCCACCAGGGCTGACGCACGACGAGGCCGACACGGGTTACTTTGTCGCCGCCGTCTATCGGGGGGAGCCTTCGCAGGTCATTGCGCCTTATGGCTACGCCTATCAGCCGTTCACCATGTACTCGGGCGCACTGTTTATGCACCTGTTCGGGCCAAACGACCTGGCGCTGCGCTTCCATTCGGCGTTCTTTGGGATGGTCTTGATCGTGTTCACCTATCTGTGGGCCAGGCGGCTGTTCGGCGCGGCAGTGGGCTTGGGCGGCGCAGCGCTGATGGCCGCATCGTTCTGGACGGTTTCAGCCAGCCGCGTTGCGATTAATGTCCACACGGGACCACCGTTGTGCACCGGCGCGGCGTACTTTTTGTGGCGGGCCCTGGAGAGCAAGCAAAGGACAGATAGGCGCAGGCACTGGTGGGCCTGGGGCCTGTTTGCCCTGCTGCTCGCCGCATCTCTGTATGCCTACGAAACGGCGCTCGCGGCAGCGGCCTCTATCGGCCTGCTGTTCGTCTATCTGGCTGTCGTGGACCGCCATCACTTCCGCCATCACGGGGGCTGGTTCGCCGGCGCGCTGCTGCTCGCCGGCCTCCTGGCCGCTCCTCATCTATTCGATCCCCTGTCCTGGGGACGGACGAACATGCTCTCCGGGCCGTTGCGCGAAGCATGGCGCGGCAACTGGCGACCACTGCTGGCGAACGTGGCCGGCGCGTTGGGGACGTTTAGTTTGCGTGGCGATACGTTCATCACTTACAACTTGCCGGGCCGGCCCATTTTCGATCCTATAACGAGCCTGTTCTTTTACGGCGGAATCGCATTATGCCTCTGGCGCTGGCGACAACGGCGTTACGCCTTCGTGCTGATGTGGGTAGTGATAGGGATCGTACCATCGCTGATTACGGGCGAATGGACCAGTACGTCGCACAGCAATGCCGTGATGGCACCGTTGATGGTGCTGCCGGCACTGTGTGCGCTCGAGGTGGTTCGCTTTGCGGCGCGTCGCTTGGGCGTGCGCCCGGCCAGAATCTTGAGCGCGGGCTGTGTGGCGTGGCTCGGTGTGGTTGCCATCTGTACCGCGCGCGATTACTTTATCCGCTGGGGACAATCGCCCGCTACCCGCGCCGCTTACTTCCAAAACCTGGTCGCCATCACAGACTATCTGAACGAGACGGCATATCGTGGCGACATAGCGCTCTCATCCCCGTTCCCCGATCAGCCGCTCGACCCATTCATCGCCGAGATGCGCTTGCGGCGGACGGATCTCGCCCTGCGCTGGTTCGATGGCCGGCGGGCGCTCGTGTTCCCAGATGCGAGGCATAGCCTGTTTATCCTGCCACCAAACACGCCGCTCGATCCTTATTTCGCTACGCGGCTCGACCTACGGCCCGTCGAGCGGGTTCACCTCCGGCCCGACGATGTGGACCCCTACTTCGACGTGTCCGCGTGGGCGCCGGCCCAGGCCCTGGAGCGTCTTCTGCCCTCGACCGTCCTGACGGTCACGGTCGGCAGCGAGATGCTGACACTGCCGATCAGTTTCGGCGCAGTGGAGTTGATCGGCTACGACGTGCCGGAGGCGCGCACCGCACCCGGCGGGACGGTGACGGTGGTCACAGCCTGGCGGGTGCGCGACCCCGCAGCGCTGCCGGCGCCGCCGCACGCCTACGGGCGGGCCGCCGTTATCTTTGTGCACGCGCTCGATGAGACAAATGCCATCGTCGGCCAGGAGGATCGGCTGGATGCCCCGGCCTGGAACTGGCGGGCGGGCGATGCCTTTGTGCAGATCCATCGCTTCCCGATCGACGCCCCGGCCGGCCGTTACCGTCTCGAAGTGGGCATCTACAGCCGCGACGATGCGGTTCGCTTGCCTGTCCTGATCAATGGCATGGCCGCGGACGACCGCGTGCTGTTGCCACCCATCGAGGTCACAGGAGAATGACCAAGTCCCAAACCCCAAACCTCAATTGGTCATTGGTCGCCATCCTGCTCCTGGCCGGCGTGCTACGCTTCTGGCAACTCGATGCCGTTCCGCCTGGATGGCGCGACGACGAGTTGATCGAGATGGCATTGGACACCCGCATCGCCGCCGGCTGGAGGCCGCTGTACATCGAGGAGGCCGAGGGACACGAACCACTGTACCACTACGTCCACGCCGTCACGCTTGCCCTGTTCGGGCCGAGCCGCGCGAGTTATCGCTGGCTGAGCGCGGCAAACGGGCTGCTTGCCGTGGCACTGACAATGGCCCTGAGCCGGCGGCTGTTCGGCGTGGGCGTAGCGTTCTGGGCCGGCGCCGCGATGGCGGTGGGGTTCTGGCCGCTGATGTACAGCCGCCTTGGGCTGCGGCACGTTGGCATCCTGCCGGCAGTGCTCGTGGCGTTTTACGCTCTGTGGTGCGGGGTGGATATAGGACGCAGATTCACGCAGATTCACGCAGATAAAAACCAAAAAATCAGTGTTCATCCGCGTTTATCTGCGTCCAAAGAAAACAAGGGGTGGTTCACTCTGGCTGGCGCCGCCCTGGCCGCCGGGCTGTATACCTACTTTGCCGGGCGCGTCACCCCGTTCATTGCGGCTGCCTTTGCGGTGTATCTGGTGCTCTTTCACCGCCCGACTTGCAAGGCGACCTGGCGAGGGTGGCTGTGGGCGGGGATGCTCACACTCGCCCTGGTCGCACCGCTAGGGTGGTACCTGACGCATCGCCCGCTCGAAACGCGGCTGAGCGTGGTGGGCCAACCGCTGCACGCATTGTTGCGCGGCGATCCCGCACCGGCGCTGCAGACGGCACTGGGCACGCTAGGGATGTTCACCCATACCGGCGATCCCGAGTGGCTGTACAACATCGAGGGCCGCCCGGTGTTCAACCTGTTCGGCGGGGGGCTCCTGTGGGTTGGCTTTGGGTTATGCCTGTACCATTGGCGGCAACCGCGCTATGCCTTCCTCGCGCTGTGGTTCACCCTGGGCCTCTCCCCCGCGTTCGTCAGCATCCCTTCCGCTAGCCTGGGCCACACGATCCTCGCCCAACCGGTGGCCTACATCCTCCCCACTCTGCCACTCGCCGAGGCACTCTCACACCTCACGCCTCACGCATCACGCATTACGCATTACGCATCACGCATCACACACTCCGTATCGCGTCATTTGCCGTTCGCCATTTGCCATTTGTCATTTGTCATTCTCCTGGCTACCATCGGCTTCCGCGACCTGCGCGACTATTTCACGGTCTGGCCGCGCCTGGGCATGGTGCGCTTTCTGTACCACGCGGACGTGGCCGACTTGGCACGCGCGCTGCGAACGCGGTCCGACGTGCAGGATATTGCCGTCGCCACCACCTCGGAGGAATTGCGCCTCGACGCCAACGCGTTGGCGATAGACCTGACCGGCAGCGACGTGCGCCCACGCCTGTTCGATCCCACGTTCGCGCTGGTGCTTCCGGCGAGCGATCCCGCCTACGTCGCACTGACCACGTTTCCAACGCCGGCACCGACGGTGGCTGCTGTGATCGAGCATTGGCCTCCGGTCGCGGAGGGGCCGCAGGCTGCCGGCGAGCCTGCCTACCGACTCTACCGGGTTGCCGGGATGCCGCCGGAATGGGGTGGCTGCCCGCCGGTCGAGTTCGGGGATGGGCTGACGCTGGTGGATTGCCGGGTCGCGCCGCAGAATCCCCATCCGGGGCAAGATATCGAGATACGCACACTCTGGCGCGTCCGGGCGAGCGACAACCTGGCCGCGACGCTCAAATTCTACTTTCATCTGCTTACGTCGGAGGGGGCTCTGATTGCCACGGGCGATCGGCTTAGCGTCTGGCTGCCCTCCCTGCATCCCGGCGACGCGTTCATCCAGACCACGACCATCGCCGTCCCCGGAGACACACCACCCGGCGATTATCTGATACGGGCGGGCGTGTACGATACGGTCACCGGTCGGCGATGGGAAGGGCACGCGCAGTTGGGGACGGTGCGTGTATACAAATGACCGTAGGGGGATGATGAGCACACGACGAGATCTGACTGTATGGATAGCGCTCTTTTTCTTCCTGCTGTGGGCACTCCTCACCCACGCCGGCGCCAATTCCTGGAACGATGCTTCTCGCCTAGCCTCAGCCGAGGCGCTGGTACGCTACGGTACCTGGGCCATCGAAGACACTGCCTTCGGCCAGAGCACCGGCGACCGCGTTTTTCTGAGAGGCCACTTTTACTCGGACAAGCCCCCCTTGCTCTCGCTGCTGGCGGCCGGGGTGTACGCCATCCTGCGCCGGGGCTTTGGCTTGACCCTCGATCCGCGTGGATGCGACCCGCTATCCGAGCCTTGCTATTGCTTCGCTGTGCTGCGCTGCCGGCCACCTGATTGGGCGTATTACCTGGTCACATTGGCTGTGATCGGGCTGCCCTCGGCACTGATGTTAGCGCTCTTTTACCGGAGCACCGCCTTCTTTGACCTTCCCAATTCGCTGGCCCTGCCGGCAACGCTCGTCCTGGGGTTGGGCACGTTGGTTTTGCCCTACAGCCTGGTCTTGAATAATCACTTGCCGTCGGGAGTCAGCCTGATGATCGCCCTCTATGCCCTGATCCGTGCCAGGGGGGCCCGTTCTGCTCCCGCGCGTTGGCTATTGGTCGCCGGGTTCGCGGCGGCGCTGGCCCTCAACTTTGATCTGGCGGCGTCGCCGTTCCTGCCCATCCTTGCCGTTTATGCCTTGCTGCGCTACCGCCGGCACGCCTGGCCGTTCCTGCTGGGAGGGCTCCTGGGGCTGGGACTGCTCGCCGGTCTGGATTGGTGGGCGGTAGGCGATCCGTTGCCACCGACGATGCACGCTGCGGGCTGGGATTACCCCGGTTCCCCCTTCACGGCTACCCCGCTCGGTACCACTCCCGCGCCGGACATCCTGCGCTATGCGCTGCGCATGCTGATCGGCGACCACGGCCTGTTCGGCCTTACGCCGGTGCTCGTGTGGCCCGTGGCCGGGCTGGCGCTCCTGTTGTGCAAGCGCGATCATCCGCTATGGGGCGAGGCGGCAGCGGTGGCACTGGCCTGCCTGGCAATGCTGCTTGGCCTGATCCTGACCACGGACGAGTTTGGTGGTCTATCCTACGGCACCCGTTGGTTTACCGACCTCACCCCTGTCCTGTTCTTCTTCGCCGCCCAGCCCGCCTTGTACCGGTCCGTGTGGCGCAAGGCGCTCTTCACTGCACTGGTGGCCGTTTCCGTTCTCGCGGTCTGGCAAGGGGCATTGTCGCCGTGGGCGACGGCGCTTCCCCCGTTCCGGCTCATTCAATATGCCGCTTCCACCGCCGGGCGCTACCTGGAATCCCAGCCATTCGGCACCGCAATATACACGACGGTGACCACTGTGCCGTACCTGCCCGTGTCGCCAGCGCACGCCTGGCGCACCAGCCTGCGGGCGTTCGATCCCGCTTCGAGCGTGCTACCGACCGGTGACCCCGATCATCCACTCGTCTATGTGCTGAGCGCCGATGACCGAGTCACGCACAATCGGCTGGCAGCAACCTTCCCCCAGGGTGAGTGGAGCCTGCTCGCCACAGATCTCGCCATGTATCGCGTCCCGGCCGGCGCCGACCGCGTGCGTCCCGCACAGTCGGTGCGGGCCGAGTTCGCCGGGCGCATCCAACTGCTCGGCTGCGATCCGCCACCCGCATCCGTCCATCCCGGCGATATGCTGACGGTGCGGCTCTATTGGCAGGCGTTGGTGCGGATGCAGCAAGGGTACACGGCCTTCGTGCACCTGCTGGGGCCCACCGATAACCCGGCCACCGGCAATCCCCTTTGGGCGCAGGACGATCACCAGCCCGGCCAGGGCGCGTATCCAACGCACCGTTGGTTTGCGGGCGAGATTGTGCTGGACGAGTTTCGCTTTGTGGTACCTGCCGATGCGCCGCCCGGCGAATATACGCTCTCGACCGGCTTTTACGACCCACTGACGATCCGGCGGCTGGGGCGGAGTGATGCGGAAGGCGACACGGCGGTTCTGTATCGGATCACGGTGCTGTCGCCATGATAGGACGACTCACGGGTGGGGCAGCCGTCATACGCACGGCATCGCGAGATGTCGGGACAGGCATCCGCCAACATCTATCCGCGAACCGGCGCTTTTGCTCCTTGCTGCTCGCAGCAGCCTTGCTCATCCTGCTGGCTGCGCAGGCCCTCGGTGGGGCAGCAGCCAGTTCGATAACCTTTGACGAGCCCTGTCAGATGGCCGCTGGCTATGCCTATCTACGCACCGGCGATGCGCGCCTCAGCCGTGACCATCCTCCGCTGATGGATGTCTGGCTGTCCTTGCCGCTGTTCCTGCTCAAGCCCGATCTTCCGCTCCATAGCGATGCTTGGCAGCAGGCGGCGCGTGGCACTTTCGGCGACGTGTTTCTATGGCAGGCCAATACGGCCCTGGCGCTCCGCATGGTCTGGTTGGGACGGCTGCCCAATATCGCGTTGGCGTTGTTGCTCGGCGCTGCCATCTTCTGCCGTACGAGTCGGTTGGTGAGCCGATCCGCTGGGCTCTTGGCGCTCGCCCTGTACGTACTCGACCCCAATATCGTTGCCAATGCCGGCGTGAGCACCAATGACCTCGGCGTGACGGCTATGTTGTTTCTGGCTGCGTGGGTCTGGTGGGAGTGGTTGGAGCAGCCTTCGGTCGGCTGGCTGATGCTTGCCGGCGTGCTGGCCGGGGCCACGTGCACGAGCAAGTACAGCGGGCTGATCATTGGCCCCATCGCGTTGTTGCTGACGCTGGTTCATCGCCCAATTACCGGCCGACGGACGGTGGCATGGCTGCGCCGATTGGCCGGGTTGACAGGCATGGGCCTCGTCTGCTGCCTCACGATCTGGGCCGTCTATGGGTTTGCCGTGACCGATAGCATACCGGCTGCAGAATTCTGGGAGGGGATCCGCTTTCAGGGCAGCCGTCTCCGTCAAACAGAGCCGGTGTATGCAGTCGGGCGAGTGTGGACTACCGGTGTGTGGTTCTACTACCCGCTGGCGTTGTTTCTCAAGACGCCAGTGCCCACGCTGCTTCTAACGGGCTTGGGGCTGTTCGTGGCGATCCGGCGGCACGACGTACGGAGGATGTGGCCTCTGCTCATCCCGGCTGCCGTGTTCGGGATCGTCGCTTCGTCTAGCACGCTGCAACTGGGGTACCGCTATCTCCTGCCCATGCTGCCTTTCATGTTCTGCCTGGGGGGAGGCGCGGCGACAGCCATTCCTGGAGGCCCGTCGTCTTCACGGCAGGCAAGTGCGCGGAGGGGGATCACAGGTATACTGCTGGCTTGGCTGGCACTCAATGCGGCAACGATCTATCCACATCATCTGTCGTTCTTCAACGAACTGGCCGGTGGTCCTGCTCATGGAGACTTTTATCTCGTGGATTCCAATCTCGATTGGGGACAGGATCTACCGGCGTTACGTCATCTCATGGAGGAACGTGACATTCCTTTCGTCTACCTGGGTTACTTTGGCTCCGCTATCCCTGACGAGTACGGGATACGCTACTGGCCGGCGCCGGGTTTCCCGCGCTTCGTGGTGGACGTCGAATCCAGGGCGTTCAACCCCTATACCCCTGACCCCGGCTGGTACGCCATCAGCCGCACCAGCCTGCGGCAAGGTCTAATGTCCACCCATACGGACCTGTATACATACTTTGGGTCGCAGCCCATCGTGGCGCGAGCAGGCTATTCGATCAATCTCTATCACGTGGCCTATCCGCCGTCCACTCCCATCGTCCGTGCGGTGGTGGAGGGCACGCGCGTGGCTGACGTGCCGGCGGAACAGTTGGGCTGGCGGGAGGGTCAACGCCTGATTGCCAAATGGGTACCCGATGGCGACTCGTTCGTCTTGGCCATGAGCGGGCCGACACGCTACCTGGTGAGTGAGCCGCTGGGCTACGCGCCGGATCTGCGAGAGGCGTTGTTGAGCCACGCCGGATGGAACGATCAGGGCGTGATGGAGTGCGATACTCGGCAGGCGGTTCAACCCCTGCTGGCGTCCTGGACCGGCGCATCGCCGCTGTGGACGCCGGAAGGCAACCCGCTGGCTACGCCGGTGATCTTTGACGGCCGCGTTGCATTGTTGGGATACCGTCTAGCAGCGGATTCCGTATCGCCCGGTGAGGAACTGTCTCTCGTCCTCCTGTGGCAGGTCAGCGGCGACCTGCGGCCGCCCATCGCCAGTTTCGTCCACCTGCTCGGCAAAGACGGGATGCCCGTATCGCAATACGATGGGTGGGGATCGGCCATCCGGGGGCTGGAGGTTGGCGACGTGATCGTGCATCACGTGCGTATCCCTATACCATCCAGCACTACGCCCGGCCGGTATCGTCTTCAGGTGGGCGTCTATTCGCCGAACACGATGCTGCGTTGGCCAACGCAAGCGCCGGACGGCACGCAGGTGGATCGGATATGGCTATCGGAGGTAGAGGTCCGTTGAGCAGGCTACCTGGTGATTGACAGCCCTCTTGCCGTGTGGTAGAATGCTACAAGTCCAATTCATTGGAGGTGTCAATTGAACACTAGCGTATATACGCATACACGCTCGCTCAAGTGGGCGCTGCTGGCAGGCATTGCGGCGCTGTTGTCTACAGCGGGTCTGCTCTTGGCGCTCTCCCGCTCTCAGGCTGTAGCCCAACCTGCGGCTGCAACAGCCGACCTGCAAGCCACCAAGTCCGTCTACCCTGGTTGGGCCCCCCCTGGTGGGTACGTGACCTACACCGTTCACATCGTCAACAGCGGCGAGTCGCCAGTGGAGGGGGTATGGATGACGGATGACCTGCCATCGGAGGTGAGTTATACCGCTGGCCTGGACGCTACGGCTGGAGACTGGGGGGTGACAAATAATACCATCACTTGGACAGGCTCGCTTTCCCCGACAGATGGAGTGATCATCACCTTCACCGTCCAGATCAGCCCTTCGGTGAGCGAGGGCACGCACTTCACAAATACTGCCGTGATCACTGGCACGGGGAGCCCGGTGCAGGCTTCTGTAAGGGCAACGGCGGTTACCACGTTCTACGCCTATTTCCCTCTGGTTCTGAAGAACTACCCGCCTGCGACTATCCTGCATAGTATCGTAGTGCCCGTAGTGGGTTCCAGACACTCATACACCGTCAGTTGGGAGTGCGGCGCGGTAGTAGACCACTACGAACTCCAGGAATCCACAGACGCGAACTTTGGCACTTTCCAGACCTTCACAACGACCGGGGTCTCCCTGTTCTTCAACAAAAGTAACGCCCTGAAAACATTCTACTACCGCGTGCGTGCCAACGATGGCTGGGGCAAGGGCCCGTGGAGTAACGTCCAGTCGGTTACTACTGGTTATTACGACAACTTCGATAGTCCGAGTAGCGGTTGGCCCGACGACTATTGGCCCGTAAGGGATGACAAGGGCATGATCCTCACCTACCGGCACCGCGGTTACTATGGCGGCGATTATCAGGTCATTGTGCCCAACCCCAACTCCCCGTGGGGCTGGTTCAAGGGGCTGGTTGCGCTGGCACCCTATTCACTTCCCACGGATGATCCATACTGTGTCCAGGCAGGCATGCGCTTCTACGAATATGCCCCCTTTGGGGCCGAGATGGCGCTGATCTTTGGCGCCGACGATTCCTATCGCCAGTTCTATGCGCTGTGCTTCAGCGCAGGGGAAACCGGGATGCCACTGGACTGGTTCATCGTCCGCCAGGATGACTACCAGATAGATAGTTCTGATCCCGCGTGGCGGACGGCAGCCTGTGTCGCGGCAGAGTATGGCATATTCGGGGGGCACTATGATGGTCGTACTTCCCATATAGGTTGGAACCACCCGCGCGTGTGCGTGAACGGAAACCAGGCCACGGTTTATCTGGCAGGGGAGGTGGCAGGCAGTTATAACCTGGCTGGGTTGAGCAACATGACGCGGGTAGGAGTGGGCAATGGCGTTCACGAACACCTGCCCGTAGATGTCCGCGTGTCGTTCTTCCAGGTGACCCCATACCAGCCTTAATATCCATGCAACGCAGTGTGCCGAGAGGCGCCTGGCTTCAGCGGGATTGAATTGAATGATCGGATCCACGGGGATGCCTTGTACCCGGCATCCCCGTGTCTCGCTAATGTCCTGAGTGATGTGGTTATCGTCATGGAGATGAGGATACGAAAGCGGGACGAATGGGTTGCGCTTACGCTGATCCTGCTATTGGCCACCGCGCTGCGGTGCTGGATGCTGGGCGAGGTGCCACCGGGGCTATCTCATGATGAGGTTGACCACTGGCTCATCAACCGCGACATCCTCGAAGGCCATCCCGCCATCTATTTCACCGCCGCCTATGGTCACGAGCCGCTCTACCACTACATCCAGACTGCGACCGTCGTCCTCTTTGGCGATAACTGGTTGGGGCTGCGTTTTCCATCCGTTGCATTCGGCTTGCTTGGCTTGGCGATCACAGCCGTCGTCGTCCGGCGTCTGTTTGGCGTGCCTATCGCGCTGCTGAGCGCGAGTTGGTTGGCGCTGTCTTTCTGGCCCCTCTCCTATGCCCGCGTTGGGCTGCGAGCAATTTCCCTGCCGTTCTTCGCTGTGCTTTCCACCTATTTCCTCCTGCGCACGGTTGGCTTGAAGGGGCCTGGGGGCAAGAAGACGCCGGATCCTCGACTCGGGAATCCGGTACTGGGAGGATTGGCCCTGGGCCTGAGCATCTACACGTACATGGCCTCCCGCGTCTTTCCCATTGTCCTCGTCGCTTTCCTCGTCTACCTGTTCGTCGTCTCCCCTGATTGCGTGCCCTGGCCTCGCCTACTCCTATTCTTCCTCATCGCTGCCGTCGTGGCTGCACCGTTGCTGATCTGGTTAGCCGCGCACCCCGGCGCCGAGTATCGCATCGGAGAGGTGCGGGAACCGCTGGATAGATTGCTGGCGGGGGATCCCTCGCTGGTCTGGCAAAACCTCGTTGCGAATGCCAAGTCCTTCTTCTTGGTGGGCGATCCCTGGCCACACCAGAACCTGCCGGGCCGTCCCATCTTCGCCGATCTGGTCAGTGCGGCGCTGTTTTGCGCCGGATGGCTCATCGCCCTGGCGCGCTGGCGCACGCCGCAGTATGGCCTGCTCTTGATCTGGCTTGCCGGCGCGCTGGTGCCCAGTATCGTCACTTCCGTGGCGCCCAGTTCCGTGCGGGTCATATTGGCTTCCGCTGTGGTATTCGTCTTCCCCTCCCTGGCCGTCGTCGAAGCCTGGCGCCGGCTCCGGTCACGGCATTGGTCCGCGACGCTCGTCCGCTGGGTGTTGGTCACTCTGCCGCTTGCCCTCACCGGTCTCTTGACCATCCGCGACTATTTTGTGCGCTGGCCCGCCTATGACGACACGCGCTACTTTTACCAGACGGACCTGGTAGCCGTTGCCCGGCGCTTGGACGAATTGCCCCCGGGAACACCGGTGGCCGTCGCCGGCTTGTCCGTTCATTCGATGGACGGCCCTACCCTGGAACTGGCCGCACGGCGCGATGTTCAAGTCCGACTGTGCGACACGCGCGAAACTCTCGTCATCCCCAGCGGAGGCGATGCCTGGCTCTTCGTCCCGCGGATCGTTCCCCTCGACGACGATTTGCTGGAGCGATTACTGCGCTGGGAGACTATGACGGAGGCCGACCCTCGGTCATCGTATACCGTCTACCACCTCTCTGATGATACCGCTCTGCGCCAGGATATGACTCGCCTAGTAGGCACGGTTATGCTGCCGAATGGTGCTCCCGCCACAGCGCCCGTTTCTTTCGGAGGCTATCTGGCATTTGTTGGCTACGAGTGGCTGCAACATAATGCTGTTCCCGGCGGCACCGTCGCCCTGCTGACGTACTGGCGCGTCGAGGAGCCTCTCCCCGAACCTGTCAAGATCTTCATGCATTTGACGGGAGATTCGGATGTTCCCCTAGCACAGGGCGACGGGTTGGGCAGTCCGCCGCGCGGGTGGGCCGCCGGCGACGTGATCGTTCAGCGGCACACGATCCCACTGCCCGCCGACCTCGCTCCCGGCCTGTATCGCCTCCAGGTGGGACTCTATTCGCCCGACACGATGGTGCGTTGGCCCGTACAAACGCCACCAGGGACGTTTGACCACATCTGGCTGCCGCAGGTCGAGGTTCTGGCACAATGACCAAATTGCAAATCGGGCATTGGGCATTGGTCATTATCCTCTTCCTCCTCGCCGCCTGGTTGCGCTTCGCCAACCTCGATCAGGCCGAGTTCCTGTGGGACCAATCCGAGATCTCCAAGTGGGCATTGAACCTGGCACGCGACGGCCGCTTCTCCTGGATCGGCCCCATCTCGTCCACCGGCATTGACACATTCCCCGTCGCCATCTGGATATGGGCAATCCCCTACGCCATCTCGGCCAGCCCCGTGTTCGCCGGTGGCTTTCTCGCTGCCATCAATCTGCTCACCGTGATCGGATACTACCTCCTGACGCGGCAACGGTTTGGACGCACGGCGGCGCTGACCACGACACTCCTGTTCGCCGTCGCGCCGTGGGCCGTCATCTACTCACGCAAGATCTGGCACACGACGATCCTGCCGCCGCTCATCCTGCCCTACGTCGTGACCGGCTGGCTGGCCTTTGTGCGTGGGAAACGCTGGGCGCTTGTGGCGCACGCGCTATCGCTGGCACTCTTGGTGCAGACGCATTTTTCGACCCTACCCTTCGTCCTGCTGACCGGGCTGTGGGCGCTCATCTTCCGCAAACGGCTGGACTGGAAGATCGCGCCACTGGCTGCGCTGGTTGCGGCATTGACTTTCACGCCCTACCTGGCTCTCGACGCGCAGCGGGATTGGCACAACGTTCACCGCCTCCTGGAGGTGGTGCAGAGGCCGGCGACGGTGAGCGGTGACGCCGCCTACGCGACGTGGGCCGCCAGCACCGGCCAAAGGTTGGACTGGCTGACCGGCCCCGATCGCTACGCCGAGTTCATCGCCGCCACACCCAACCCGCGCTGGCTGTTCGTCGCCGAAGGCGGGCTGGTGGTTGCCGGAGCTGCACTCGCGCTCGTGCAGGCGATCCGCCGGGCGCGCACGGGCCTCGACGACAAGACGGCAGCAGCGTTGATGGCGGCCACATGGCTGCTGATGCCGGCGCTGTTCCTGACCCGGCACAACACGACGGTCGCGCCGCACTATTTCACCACGACGTTTCCGGCGCAGTTTATGTTAGTTGGCTGGTTGGTTAGTTGGTTAGTGGGTTGGTTGGATGGTTGGGTGGTTGGTTGGGGGAGGCGCATGGGGAAGGTCGGGCTCGTCGTGTTGGTGGGGACAATAGCCGTCGCCCAGGTCCGGGAAACCATCTCGATCCTGCGCTTCGTGGCAACCCACGACACGCGCCAGGGCTATGGCACACCTATCCGCTACACCATTGAGGCCGCGCAGACGGCGCTTCGTCTGGGAGATGACATCGGCGGCCGGGAAATCATCCTGCTCTCCGAAGGGGACGAGCCGCGCATGTACGAGATGCCCAACGCCGCCGACGTCCTGCTATACGGCCAGCCGCACCGGGCGGTAGACATGCGCACGGCGCTCGTCTTTCCGGCGGCTCCGGCGGTCTACTGGGCGACTTACGACCCATCGCCCGGCGAGGCATTGCTGGCCTCGCTCACGCCGGAGGTGGCCGAGGCGCGCATCCCGTTGCGCGAGGGGTTGCGCTCGTTCCGCTTCTACCGCTGGCCCGGCGGCGAGCCGGCGCTCACGGGCATGCAGCCGCTCCCCGGCGGGCCGCGCGCGTGGGCCAACGGCGCACGACTCGTCGGCTACATTCTGGGGGGGAACCTGCAGCCTGGCGAGACATTCCGTTGGACGTTGGTCTGGCACGCCACACAGACGCCTGCCGAGGACGTGTACTACCACTGGTTCAATCACCTGCTCGATGAACAGGGCCAACTATGCGCGCAACAGGATGGCCCCAGTCTGCTTCCGGCCTATTGGCGTGCGGGCGACACGATCCTCAATTGGTTCGAGTTCCGCATCCCGGCCGACGCGCCGCCTGGCGACTATGCGATGCGCGTGGGGATGTATGCCGTGCAGCCCGGCAGCGGGGCGTTTCTGGGCAACGTTCAGGTGCTGGGTGCGGACGGAGCGCCTGCGGGTGAGTGGATTATCATTGGCCCGCTACACGTTGGAGAATAGTGTCCGCCAGACGCAACTCATTGGTCCTGGGTCATTGGTCATTGGTCATTGGCTACATTGCGCTGGCCATCGCCTACAGCCTGGCCTCGCCGCTCTACGAGCCAACCGACGAGATTCGCCATTTCCGCTACGTGCGCCACATCGCCGTCTACCACGATCTGCCGGTGCAGCAGGCCGATGCCCCCCGCGCGCAGAGCCATCACCCGCCACTGTACTATGCGCTGGGCGCGCTGGTCAGTGGATGGGTGCCGGTCGCGCAGGACGTGTACCACGAGCCGGTCGTCAACCCCTTCTGGACCGATCGCTACGACGAGGTCAGCGGCGACAACAAGAACCAGTACCTCCATGGCGACGACGATCGCTTCCCTCTCCACGGCGTCGCCCTGGCGGTCTACCTGGTGCGCTGGATGACGATCCTGATCGGGGCGGCTGCCGTCTGGATGACGTATCGCATCGGGTGCGAGATTTTCCCCGGCCGGCCCGCGCTGGCAGTGGGTGCGGCGGCATTGGTGGCCTTCAACCCACAGTTTCTCTACCTGAGCGGCGCGGTCAACAACGACATTCCAGCAGCACTGTGCGGTGCAGCAGTGCTGTGGGCCTGCGTCCGGCTGGTGCGCGATGGCCCCAGCCCGCGCGCCGATGTGAGGCTGGGCATCCTCTACGGCCTGGCACTGCTGACCAAGTTCCACCTGCTGGCGCTGCTGGGCGTCATTGCGTTGGCCTATGTTCTAGCCACGTGGCACGCCCGCAATTGGCGGGCGTTCCTGCGCGGCACTCTCATCGTGCTGGGCCTTGCCGCTGTCATCGCCGGCTGGTGGTTCTGGCGCAACTGGACGCTCTACGGCGATCCCACCGGCATGAGCAAGGTCAACGAATTGTGGGCCGGTCGCCCTCCGGCAGGCAACTGGTGGGCCGTACAGCAGGGGTTGCCGTATCTGTGGGAGAGCCTGTGGGGGCGCTTTGGCTACGGCCAGGTGCCGCTGCACGCGGTCGTCTATCGGATTCTGTTCGCGTTTTGCGGCGTGGCATTGGCTGGCTATTTGGTGTCGTTTGTCGTGAGGCGGCTCCTTGTCGTCCCGTTGATTGGACACGGATTAACACGGATTGCACAGATTCCTCATCCGTGTTTATCCGTGAAATCCGTGTCCGAAAAGTCTCCTGTCTGGATGCTGCTGCTGGCAATGCCGGTTTTCTTCACGCTCGTCGTCTTCTACTACATCCTGATCCAGCCGGCGGGGGCGATGGGGCGCTTTCTCTTCCCGGCGCTGCCCGCCTTCGCATTGCTGCTGATAGGCGGCCTGAGCCGCTACCTGCCATATCGCCTGCATTGGGCAGCAGGCCTGAGCGTGGTAGTCGTAATGATAGGATTGAGTGCCTATGCCCTGGTTGGGGTGCTGATTCCTGCCTTTGCCCGCCCGCGCCCGCTGACCCCATCCGAACTTGCCGCCATACCCAATCCCACGAGCGTTGAGTTTGGCAAAGTGGCGCGGCTGCTGGGCTACCGCGTTCGGCCACAGACGGTCGAGCCGGGCGATACAGTCAAAGTCACACTCTACTGGCAGCCCCTGACGCGCACCGCGCAGAATTACGCCGTCTTCGTCCACCTCTTGAGCGACGTGGGCGTGATGGTGGCCCAGCGCGATACCTACCCCGGCCTGGGCCGTTACCCCACGACGACGTGGCAACCCGGTGCCGCTTTCGCCGACACCTACCGCATGCGCATCCCCGAAACCGCTTACGCGCCGGACACCGGCTACATCCAGATCGGCCTTTATTTGCCCGACGGCCCGCGCCTCCCCACGGCCGACGGGCGTGACGCCGTGCGCCTGAGCACAATCGCGATGCGCCCACGCCCGGGCGAGTTCCCCAACCCGTTGGACGCCAACTTTGGCGACCGCCTCGCGCTGGCCGGCTACGCACTCGACCGGCGTGTCGCGCGTCCCGGCGAGACGATCTACCTGACGCTCTACTGGAAGGCGCTTGCTCCGATGCAGGCCAACTATGCGGTCTTTGCCCACGTCCTGGGCGTCGAGAATCAAGTGTGGAGTTGGAGTGATGGTTGGCCGGTCGGAGGAAGTTCGCCGACCAGCCTGTGGCACGTCGGCGACGTCGTGCAAGATGTACGCGAGTTGCGCATCGGCGAGACGACGCCGCCGGGCTTTTACGATATCGAGGTCGGTCTCTATACCATTGAGGAAGGCCGCCTACCGCTCCTGGCGGAGGACGGCCATCAATTGGCCGACCGGGTGTTGTTGAGCAAGATTCGGGTGGAGGGGGAGTGATTGGTTAGTTGGTTGGTTGGTTAGTTGGTTGGTTGGCAGAGCGGGGTAGTTGTGCTATCATATCGGCGGGAGGTCTCGGGATGGCGCTGGCAACAAGTGCCTATCACGACGCAAGCGGCTTTGAGGCGCTGGCCGGGGAGTGGAACGATCTCTTGCACCGCTCCGCCGCCGACACGATCTTTCTCACGGTCGAGTTCCAGCGCACCTGGTGGCGCTGTCTGGGTGAAGGCGAACTCGCCATCCTGGCCGTGCGCGACGCCGGGGAACTCGTCGGCATCGCCCCACTGTTCGCCGTCACCAACCCGCACGGACAGCGGGTGCTGGCGACGGTCGGCTGCACGGAGGTGGCGGATTACCTCGACTGGATCGCGGCCCGAGGGCGGGAGGAGGCAGTCTATGCAGCGCTCGTGGACTATCTGGCGGGTGCCGCTGCACCGGCCTGGGATGTGCTCGACCTGTGCAACATCCACCAGGACTCGCCGACGTTGACGCTGCTGCCCGCGTTGGCCCAGACACGCGGGTGGACGGTTTCGGTCTCGAAAGAAGACGTCTGCCCGATCCTGTATTTGCCCAAGACGTGGGAGGAATATCTGCAGATGCTCGACGGGAAGCAGCGCCACGAACTGCGCCGCAAATTGCGCCGCGCCGAGGCCGAGCCTGAACTGCGCTGGTACATCGTGGGCGCAGAGCACGACCTGGAGGCCGAGGTCGAGGGCTTTTTGACCTTGATGGCCGCCAGCACCCCTGCCAAAGCGGCGTTCCTCACCCCCCAGATGCGCGATTTTTTCCGCAGTTGGGCGCGTGTGGCCTACGATGCGGGTTGGTTGCAACTGGCCTTCCTGGAGATCGCAGGCCGCAAGGCAGCGGCCTACTTCAACTTCGTCTACAACAACTGCGTGATGGTCTACAATTCTGGATTGGATTGGGCCGTGTTCCCACAATTCAGCGCAGGCATCGTCCTGATCGCCCACTGCATCCGCCATGCCATCGAACAAGGCTACGAGGTATTCGACTTTATGCAGGGCGACGAGCGCTACAAGTACGATCTGGGTGGGCAAGACGTCCAAGTGCAACGGCTCGTCGTCCGTAAGGCGTAGAGTTGACACGCATATCCGTTCGGCTATAATCACCGTTGCTCCCGCCGGGCAACAATCCGGCGATCCAGACGCGGCCCATCCGCCTTGGAGCATTCAGTCTACCAATGAGCCTAAACCGGACAAGCCGGAACCAAAAACCACAAAGGACACGAAGGATACACGAAGGACACTAAGGTTACCTTTGTGTCCTTAGTGTAGCCGTAGTGTCCTTTGTGGTAAAAATCCTTGCTCATTGTGCAAGAATTTCACATGTAACGGACTAAAGTGGCTCGGAGCCATAACTGGGAGGCAGGAAATGAAACTGCGTGAAGTATTATCGCTTACAGAAGGAAAGACCATCTCCAAGAACGTGGATCTGGATATGGAGGTCCAGATGGGTTGTGGGGCGGACCTGATGAGCGACGTGCTCTCCTTCACCCATGAGGGCACGCTGCTATTGACGGGCCTGACCAACCCACAGGTCGTGCGTACGGCCGAAGTCGCCGGCATCAGAGCGATCATCTTTGTGCGCGGCAAACTGCCGCCTGAAGAGACCGTCGCCCTGGCCGAGGAGAAGGGCATCCCCCTGCTGGCCTCAAAGTACACCATGTTCGAGACCTGTGGTCGTCTGTACAGAGCGGGCCTTCCCAGTTGCGGACTCTTCGAGCATGCGCTGAATCGCTGGCGACAGGCGTTCGAAGCCAAGTGACGGATTCCCTAACCCGGACCAGCCGGAACCAAAAGGGGAAACCACCAAGACACCAAGAAAACATAGCTTTGTGACTTGGTGGTAGATTTTCTTGCCAATAGTGCAAGGATTTCACTCTCAAGGTACTACATGGACGAGGCCAAGAAAGAGGTCACCAAACTTCAGGAACTGACCTACGAACTCAAGGCTGGGGACGCGATGACGAAAGAAGTGATCACCGTCACCCCCCAGACCACGATGGCCGAGTTCCGTGAGATCCTACGCGTGCACCGCATCTCCGGTACCCCGGTCCTGGAAGATGGGCAACTGGTGGGCATCATCAGCATCGAGGACCTCATCAAGACACTGGCGAGTGGCGAGAGCCATGCGATTGTCGGCGAAAAGATGACCCGTCACGTCAAGACGCTCCATGCAGATGAACCACTCGTCCACGTCGTCGGGCAGTTTGCCCGCTTCAAGTATGGTCGCTTTCCCGTTGTGGATCGCAGCGGGAGACTGGTGGGCATCATCACTCAGGGCGACATCGTGCGTGCTCTGCTCAAGAAACTGGAGGTAGAGTACCACGAGGAGGAAATCCACCGCTACCGCGCCAGTCACATCTTCGAGGACATCCTGGCAGATGAGACGGCGCTGGTCTTTGGCTACAACGTCGTGGCCAGGGATTTCAATGCAGCAGGCGCGGCCTCCGGCAATCTCAAGACAACGCTCAACCGTCTGGGCATCGCCCCTTCCGTGATCCGTCGTGTGGCCGTTGCCACGTACGAGGCGGAGATGAACATCGTGATCTACACCGAGGGCGGGGAGATCGTCGCCGAGGTACGCCCCGACCGCATCCGGGTCGAGGCATTGGACAAGGGCCCCGGCATTCCCGACATCGAGCAGGCCATGCAGCCGGGCTTTTCCACCGCGCCGGAGTGGGTGCGCGAGATGGGATTCGGCGCGGGGATGGGCCTGCCCAACATCAAGGCCTGCGCCGACGTGATGCGGCTGGAATCCACCGTGGGCGTGGGCACGCACCTGGAGATCATCATCTACACAGAAGGCGGGGGGAAGGTGTGAGACGGCCCACGTGTCGGCGTTCGTCCCCTCTATCGCAGTTGACGCCATGGTCCTATCGAGCGCCCGCAAGTCCTGGGAGAAACAATGCCAGAGGAAATCACCACCACATCACTCAAGTCCATTTTCCGTTTCCCGTTCCGCGGTGCAGGTTGGCAGAACCGCTTTGTGATTGGAGTCGCGCTCACTTTCGCCAACTTGATCATCCCCATCATCCCATCGCTCCTGGTGAGCGGCTATACGTTGCGGATAATGGCCCGGGCAATCGAGGGCGAAGAGCCGATCCTGCCTCCCTGGGAAGATTGGGGCGAGTTGCTGCTGGATGGCCTGCGCCGGTGGCTCGTCAGCCTAGTTTACCTGTTGCCAGGAACGCTCGTTTATCTTGGCGGCACGCTGCTGTATTTCCTGGTCACGTTCGGTTTGCCATTTAGCGCTGCGTTCGCCCAAGACCAGCGCGGCCTGGTATTCCTGTTTTTCTTCCTGTATATGCTCGGCATAGCAGCCCTATTCCTTGCGATTTCCCTCGGCTCCATGCTGTTGATCCTGGGTGCCATTCCCCTGCCGGTCGCCACTGCCCACTTTGTCGCACAGGGCAAGTTGGGCGCTGCCTTCCATGTGCGCGAGTGGTTCCGCCTGCTGTGGGCTAACAAACTGGGCTACCTGATCGCCTTTATTATCGTTGCCGGCCTGTTTGCTGTTGCCTACACTGCCGCGATGATAGCGGTTTATACATGCATCTTGTTGCCACTTCTGTACCTTGCTCTGCTGCCTTTCGGCTTCTATCTCTCATTAGTGAGCGCTGTCTTGTTCGGGCAGACGTACCGGGAGAGTGTGACGATTGCGGCGGGGGCAATATAGACGCGCAAGACGCGAGGGGAGAAAGCAGAATGACAAAGCAAGCGACGAACGGTGAACTGTTCAATCTGGCGATCACGGCAGAAGAGGCTGCCGAGGCATTGTATCGTCGCCTGGAGACCATGTTTGCCCATCATAAAAGTACCGCGGCCTTTTGGCGGCTATATGCCGCCGAGGAGGCCGCGCATGCCCACTGGCTGGCGCGCATCCGCGACTCACTCGACCCAGAGCAACTGACCGCCCCGGCCGATCTCCGAATACTGGAGGACATTCGCAAAGCGCTCGCCGTTTCGGTGGAGGATGTCTTGAAAGGGATCGAGAATCTGGAGGATGCTTACCAACTGGTGAGCGAGATCGAGAACGCAGAGATCAATACCGTCTTTGAATTTCTGATTGATAGTTTTTCGACCTCGCCAGAGAGCCAATCCTTCCTGCGAGCGCAGTTGCGCGATCACATCGGCCACATCATGGTCGAGTTCCCACAGCGGTTTGGGGATGCCAGCGCCCGTCGGGCGATCAAGGCAGGCTGACGAAACATTCGCTTCAAGGTGGTGAGGCAGCAAGATGGCGAGTCGGCAACAGAGAGGACAGCGGGTAAAAGTCTATACCAAAATGGTACGTCTTGCACTGCACAGGAGACGATCATGGCTGAAACAGGCAACGGCGCCGTAGATCTTTCCTTGCTGGACGCGGTCTTTGAAAAGTACCAGGGGCAGGAAGGCGCGCTGATCCCCATCCTGCAGAAAGCCCAGTCCATCTACGGCTACCTGCCGCTGGAAGTATTGCAGACCATCGCCGACCGACTGGGCGTGGCGCTGGGCAAGGTCTATGGCGTGGCGACCTTTTACTCTCAATTCTACCTGGAGCCGCGCGGCCGGCACGTGCTGCGCCTGTGCGACGGCACCGCCTGCCACGTCAAAGGCTCGCCCGACCTGCAGGCTGCCGTCCGCGAAAACTTTGGCGCGGCCCCCGGCGAGACGACCGCCGACGGCGAACTGACGTTCGAGATCGTCTACTGCCTGGGCTCGTGCGCGTTGGCGCCGGTGGCGGTTTTGGACGATCGGGTGATGGGGCGGATGCGCAAGGATCGGCTCGTCCGCACGCTCGCCAAGACGGTCAAGCCCGCGCCAGATGTATGATGAGCACCCCGAGTCTCAGTGGATCCGATTTGTCACCCTGAGCGGAGCGACCGCGAAGATTTTTATAAGTGATGGGATGGCCCTGGTAAGGGCGGGGTAACCCCGCCCCCACCCCAGCGGTTTGGCGCGCTAACAGCATTTTTTTTGGGGACACGGATTTTCACGGACAAACACGGATGGGGATTTCTATTTTTCAATCCGTGTGAATCCGTGTTCATCCGTGTCCGGCAAATGGGTTGTCGGCGTTCATCAGCGTTTATCTGCGTCCGACAATTTTGGTTGCGGCCAGAGGCCGCGCTATGGGATAGCCTCGAATGGGATCAGCCTTTGAGCGGGAACTCGGCCAGCGTGGTGTATTCCGCGCCGGTCGGCTTGAGCACGCTGCGAATGAGGGCAAAGCGATCGGCGGCAACCTCGGCCAACTGTCCGACCGATGTGTTGGCGACGGCCTCACCTACCTGCGCCACCTCTCGGTTCGAGGCGCGGCGCTGCACACGGCCCAGCGTCAGGTGCGGTGTAAAGCCCCGCCCTTCCGGCGCATAGCCAAACCGTGTCATGGCCTCCTCGACGGCATCCTGCAGTGCGGCCAACCGCCCGGTTGGCTCCTGTACCCCCACCCACACGACACGCGGACAGCGTAGGTTGGGAAAGCAGCCCAGCCCGCCGACGGTGAAGATGCAAGCGGGAGCGTTCCGCGCTACGGCGGCCAACGCCTCCTGAATGGCGGGCAGTTTCTCGGCAGGGGTATCACCCAAGAACTGGAGCGTCAGGTGAATGCCGGCAGCCTGCACCCAGCGCACGCTGCGCGGTGGCACCTGCTTCTCCAAGCGGTGTTGCAGTGCAGCCAAGGCGTCCAGCAACAAGCCGGGCAGAGGGACAGCGATGAAGGCGCGGATCACTTCCATTGGCTCACCTCACGACTGGCAACTAGCAACCAGCAACGAGCAACCAGCAACCAATAATCACCCCATCTGCAGGATTTCGACCGTGCCCGATTCCATATCCATCACCAGCAGCCGATTGCACAGCGGTTCGCCGCGTCCGAGGAGGATCTTGATGACCTCCTGCGCCTCCCACGCGGCGACGGCCATCGGCGTTGCAGCCGGGGTGCCCAATTGGGCCTCCAGCCCTTGCTCCGGGAGTCCCTCGGCTTCACCGTAGAGCCCATGCAGGCCGGGGTCGCCGGGAAAGATCGTCATCACCTGCCCCAGGAACCCGGCGATGCTGCCGTGTATCAGCGGAATGCCCAGGGCCTGCGCGCCCTTTTGGAGCATCAGGCGGGCGGGCAGCCGGTCGAGCGCATCCACAACTACCTCGGCGCCGGATAGCAGGGCCGGCAAGTTCTCGCGTGTGAGCACCGCCGCGCAAACGGTCACTTCGACCGCGCTGTTGATCTCGGCGATGCGCCGTTTAGCGGCTTGAGCCTTACTCTCACCGAGACATCCTTCGCTGCTCAGAATCTGCCGGTTGAGATTGTGCTCCTCGAATACGTCGCCGTCAATCAGGATCAGGTGGCCCACGCCCATGCGGGCCAGCGCCTCGGCGACATAGCCGCCCAGGCCGCCCAGGCCCACCACGGCGACGGTTGAGCGCAACAGACGCGCCTGCCCTTCCAGGCCCACGGTACCCAGGTTGCGCAGGTAACGCAAGGGCACAATGCCCTCTTCAAGCGCCGCTATCTCCACCTCGCGGATCGAGTGGCCGGAGGCAGCGGCCAGCTCGCGCACCCGCGCCAGGCGGATGACACGGATGCCATTTTCGATTTCGGCCGCCCGTTGGAGCGAGGCATTCCGCGACAACCTATACTGTTCACGTCTGGACATCAGTAGTGATCCCCCTGCCTATATCGTATTGTAACCCCGTTCACGCCGGTTGACAAACCTTTCCTTCACCGCGATAATAGGCACTATGAAACGTTCCTGTTGCCCTCAATGGGCCTGTGCGCTACTGGCGCTCGTTGCCCTAGCCTGCAACACGCCGTTCGGCCTGACGCCGCCATCGCTCGTTGCCACGGCGACCCCTACGCCCACTGCAACCTTCACTCCTGCGCCAACCGCTACGCCAACACCAACCCCCACGGCTACCCCTACGCCTACCCCCAGCCCCGCCGAATGGCAGGCGCGCGCGGAACAGGCCATCCACGATGGCGACTATGCCGCCGCTGCCGAAATCTACCGCAACCTGTTGGCCTGGTCGCCAGATGAGGAGACCGCCGCGCAGGCTCGGCTGGGCCTGGGCACGGCCCTTTTGCGCGCTGGTGACTATGCGGGTGCGGCTGCGGCCTTCCGCGATCTGCTCGCCACGCACCCGAACAACGTCCAGGCGCATGACGCTCGCTTTTTGCTGGCCGACGCATTGGTAGGCGCAGGCGATCCGCTAGCGGCAGCAGGCGAGTACCGCGCTTATCTCGCCGCCGGAACGGTCATTACCGCCTACGTCAACCAATCGCTCGGAAATGCCCTCTACGCCGGTGGCGCATACACCGACGCCATCTCGGCCTACCAGGCTGCCATCGCCGATGCGCCTGAATCCTCGTTCGAGGTCTATACGCGCGAGAAATTGGCGCTTGCCTACACTGCTCTGCAAGACTATGCCTCTGCCATCGCCCAATTCGACGCCATACTGTCCACGGCCCAGATACGTGCCTACCGCGCACGCATCGAGCATCAGGCCGCGGAAACGCTCATCCTGGCCGGGGATACCGAGGCCGGCTATGAGCGCCATCTAGCCGTCGTCGAGACGTATCCCGAAGCCTACTACGCCTACCTCTCGCTGGTCAAACTGGTGGAGGCCGGTCGCCCGGTAGACGATTTCCTGCGCGGGAAGGTGGATTATTTCGGCGGCGCCTACGGCCCGGCAGTTGAGGCCCTTTACCGCTACATCAATGCATATCCCGATACCCACTCCGCCGACGCACACTGGTACGCGGGCCTCGCGTTCCTGGCTGCCGGTAGCCCCGATCTCGCTGCCGGTGAGTTCGAGATGCTGATCGAGACCCATCCGGGCGCCGCGCGCGTGGGCGATGCATGGATGGGACTGGCCGAGGCGTATGCCGACCAGGGCAACGTGAGTGCGGCGGTCGCAGCCTACCGCCGGTTCGCGCAATCCGATCCCGGCCATTCCCGCGCGCCGGAGGCGCTGTGGAAAGCGGCGCAACTCCTGGAACGCGACGGCCAACTGGAGGCTGCCGCCGGGGCCTACATGGACTGCCACGTCCGCTACCCCAATTCCGACTATGGCGCGCCGGCGCTCTTTCGCAGTGGCCTGCAAGCCTACCGCCTGGGCGATCTCGTCGAGGCCGCCGTTGCCTGGGATACACTGGCGAACCTCTATCCTGGATCGCCCTATCGGCCTGCAGCGCTCCTCTGGCTAGGCAAGGTGCGCCTGGCGCAGGGGGACACGACGGCAGCGCAGGCAGCCTTTGCCGAGGCGTTTGCTGCTGACCCACAGGGCTACTATGGCCTACGCGCCGCCGACCTGGCTGCCGATCCGTTGGCGGCGCCATTTGCGGCGGGCGACCATGTACGGGCGGGCCTTGTGTCCGCCCGGGTTGACGATGGGCAAGCCGAGGCAGAGGCCTGGCTGGCAGGGTGGCTGGGGTTGGCAGACGCGAGGAACCTGCACGCGCTCGATCCGGCACTGGCCGCAGACCCGCGTCTGCAACGGGGGTTAGAATTGTGGCGGCTGGGGCGCTTTGAGGAGGCGAAGGGGGAACTGGAGGCTGTGCGTCGGGCGACCGTGTCCGATGCACTGGCGCAGTACCGCTTGGCGCTCCTGTTCCGCGACGTGGGGCTCTACCGCTCCTCGATCCTGTGCGCGTCGCGGGTCATGGCACTCTCACCGGTGACCCGCACGCTCGACGCCCCGGCCTTCATCGTGCGCCTGGCCTACCCGACCTACTATGCAAATCTGGTGCTGGGCGACGCTGAAGCGACCGGCCTCGATCCGCTCCTGATCTTCGCCCTCATCCGGCAGGAGAGCCTGTTCGAGAGCCTGGCGACCTCGTCGGCCAGCGCGCACGGGCTGATGCAGGTATGGCCCCCCACCGGCGCGCAGATCGCCGCCGAACTGGGCTGGCCGCCGGGGTATAACACCGCCGACCTCTATCGCCCCTACGTCAGCCTGCGCTTCGGCACCTACTACCTGGCCCAGCAGCGCGATCGCTTCGACGGGCGCATAGACGTGGCGCTGGCCGGCTACAACGGCGGCCCGGCCAACGCCCAGCGCTGGCTGCAAGAAGCGGGCAACGATCCCGATCTGTTCCTCGAACTCATCACGCTGGACGAGCCACGCCTGTACCTCCAGCGCATCAAGGAGCACCTCGCGGTGTACCGGGCGCTATATGCTGGCGGGGATTGATGCCCCCGATGGTGCTTGTCTCATGGATTCCCCAGAATCAGGGTATGGCACAGAGGACTCGATGCCCCTACAGCACCGTGTCGTCCAGTTCCATCCCCAATGCTCTGTACAACTCCCTGCGTGCCGCCTTGTCCTGCATCAACTCCCGCCGTGCGTGGTGAGCCACCTCGCGCGCGATCTTGCGCGGCACGACGATGACGCCGTCGCCATCCGCCACGACGACGTCGCCGGGGTAGACGACCACACCGCCGACACTTACAGGCACGTCTTTGGCGTCGAACCTCAGCCGCCCTTGCACCATCTTTTGCGAGATGAACTTGGACCAGAAGGGGATCTTTTGCAGGATCAACTCGTCCGTGTCGCGCACGCCGCCGTTAGTCACATAGCCGCGCGCGCCGTTGCGCCAACCCGCCAGCGAGTTGTTCGAGCCCATCAGCCCGGCGTCTACGCCGCTCTGGTCAATGACGATGAAATCCCCAGGCTCAATCTCCTCGATCCACGGGTAAGTGCAGACATTCGCATAGTACCAGCCTGACCACTCGCTGTACTCTTCCGGCGACATATGAGGGATGGTTCCTTCGTAGGGCAGATAGCGCACCGTACGGGCGATGCCCACTGCGCGCGTGCGGAATAGCGGGCGGATGTCGGGAGTCATTGAGCCATAATGGTGCATCATCAGCCAATCCATTCCGTCACGTACATCGGCCACACGCAGGCCGGCATACAAGGCGAGGAGTTCCTGGCGTTCGGCTACAGTCACACTCATATCCTCATCACCACCTTATCCCCGGGCCGCAATCCAAACCGCTGTGCCGCGCTTCCCTCGCGCACAGCGATTTCCAGATGCCCTTCGCTTCCCACCAGAGACAGCAATTGACCTGACCGAGCCTCTGCATAGGTATGGCGCACGCCCGGAATCTCTTGCCCGGCTACGACAACCACTACCTGGTCCGCCCTGAAGCGCACAGGTTTCCCGGCCAGTGCTTCTGTCCCCTCACGGCTTGCCCCCCGAAACGCCGGCCCCAGCATCAACTCCTCTCCATCCCAAACGAGCAGCCCAATGCTCGTGATCGCGTTGCCGAAGCGATCGGTATGCAGCACCTCACCGAGAATGACGCCGGGAGCAATCTCCAAGCACGGCAGCGGGAAAGTGACCGGATCAGAGACACAAGGCCCTAGTATCGTGATCGGCACGCCTGCCGCCAGATGCGCGGCCGCCGGGGCGAATACGTCGCGCCCATGAAAGGTGTAACTGACCTCGGGTAGGCGGTAGCACGGATTGGCCAGTTCCACCAGTGCATCCACCCGCTCACGAGCCAGTACATAACTGAAAACGCCGTTGTCAGGCCCGACAAACGTGCCTGACGGTGTGCGCAGCGCAATTGGCCGGCGCGCACTCCCCACACCGGGGTCCACCACGACCACGTGCACAGTATGCGGCGGGAAGAAAGGATAAGCAGCATAGAGCACAAAAGCGGCGTGACGAACATCCTGCGGGGGAATCTCATGGCTGATGTCCACCAGGCAAGCGTCAGGGGCAATGCCCAGGATGACACCCTTCATCGTGCCCACATAACCGTCAGCCAGGCCAAAGTCGGTAGTAAGAGTAATGAGCGGGCTTGGGGATCCCATCAAGGCTATTCTACAAAGGAGTCAAGAACTCGTCAAGCGCCAACTGATGGAGCGCCTTACAACATTTGCCATTGACCACTGGTCATTTGCGGCCTTGCCGCGCTATGGTATACTTGCACTGGGGAGGGGATCGGACCCTTGCACCATGCAACAGATCCCAGACTACCCCCAATTGCCATTGACGGAGGTGTAGAATGGCCGGTCTAGTCGAAAAGGTACTGCTCCTGGGTCTAGGCGCCCTGACACTGACGCGAGAAAAAGTGACACAATTCGTGGAAGAACTGGTCAAGGAAGGGGAAATCAAGCCAGACGAATCACGCAACCTGGCAAACGTCCTCATTGCCAAGGGAGAAGCAGAACGAGAGGAACTGCGGAAACTGATCCGCGAGGAGTTGAGAAAGGCGCGCGGGGCAAAGCCCGTCTCACGCCAGGAGTTCGAGGCGCTGACCAAGAAGGTTGACGAGCTCGCTGCCCGTCTTGACAAGAAGGCCAAATCGCAGTGAAGGATTGTGTCTCACTCCACCCCTAATCCGGACAGGCCGGAACTAGACAGGCGCTCACCTGGCAAGTTCTTGCCCACCGAGCAAGAATCCCGCAGGTTAGAGCCTGCGAAGCCGCCGCGGGAGGAGTGAGAACCAAAATGGTGACACGCTCGCCTATCCGCAGCGTCCGGCACCTCCAGCGCTACCGCGAGATCGCCCAGGTCTTTATCCGCCACGGCTTTGGCGAACTGATGGAGACGCTGGAACTGGTGCCGTATCTGTCGCTGCCCCGCAGGCTGTTTCGCAGGGAAGCAGCCTTGCACATCGGAGCGCCGCAGCGGTTACGCCTGGCGCTGGAAGAACTAGGCCCCACCTTCGTCAAACTCGGCCAGGTATTGAGCACGCGCCCCGATTTGCTCCCCACCGCCTATGTCGCGGAACTGACGAAACTCCAGGACACTGTCCCTGCGGCAGAGTGGGAGCCAGTCAAGGCCCAGATCGAAGCCGAACTGGGCGCCCCGATTGACGAACTTTTCGCCGATTTCGACCCTGTCCCCATTGCCGCCGCCTCGCTCTCGCAGGTGCACGCCGCCACGCTATACAGCGGTGAACGTGTCGTAGTCAAGGTGCAGCGGCCTGGCATCCATACCACTATCGAGACCGACCTTGAGATCCTCTTCGACCTGGCCCGTCTGCTCCAGGCGCGTACGCCATTGCGCGAACTCTACAACCTGCCGGAACTCGCCGAAGAATTCGCCGTCACCCTACACGCCGAACTCGACTTTTATCGTGAGGGCAATAACGCCGACCGGTTCCGCGCCAACTTTGCCGGCGAGCGCTACCTGTACATCCCGCGGGTCTATTGGGACTATACCACCCGGCGTGTGCTGGTGCTGGAACGCATCAGTGGCATCAAGATTGACGATGTCGAGGCCCTAGATGCAGCGGGCTATGATCGCCAACGCATCATCCTCCACGCTGCCAATATGATCGTCAAAGAGATACTGGAAGATGGTTTTTTCCACGCCGATCCACATCCGGGTAACTTTGTCGTCATGCCGGATGAAGTCATCGGCGCGATGGACTTTGGCATGGTGGGGCACCTAAGCCACCGGACACGCTCGGACCTGATCCGGCTCTACATTGCCGCCGTCCAAGTAGATGAGTACGGACTCGTAGATCAACTAGTGCGTATCGGCGCAGTCAGTGGCAGTGTGGATCGAGTGGCATTGCGGCGAGACGTGGCGCGATTGATCCGCAAATACTATGGCCTGCCACTCAAGGCGATCCACGCCCGTGAGGTGATTGACGATGCTATGCCGATCGCCTTCCGCCACCACTTGCGTCTGCCTTCAGAGCTGTGGCTGGTGGGCAAGACGCTGGGGATGATGGAGGGCGTGGGCCTAAAACTGGCCCCGGACTTTGACGTGTTTGCCGTCTCCGAACCCTACATCCGGCGCTTTATGTGGCAGATGGTCTCCCCGCGCGAATGGGGCCCACCGCTACTCAGGGGGGCCGGCGATTGGGCAGAGTTGCTGAATCTCGTTCCCCGCATCGGCACACAGCTCTTGACACGTGCCGAGCGAGGCGAGATCGAGATCACGCTCAGGCACAAGGAATTGGGCCAGGCACTGACACGCTTGGATCGGCTGACCAGTCGCCTTTCGTTGAGCGTGCTGCTGGCTGCGCTCATCATCGGGCTGGCGATTCTCGTTCCGGCTTTCAACCTGGGAGAGCAATTCGGTCTGGCAACGATCCTGGTCATCGCGGGCTTTGCCAGCGTGAGCCTGGTAGGGCTGTGGCTCATCTTCTCCATCTGGCGAATGCGCAAGTAGGGGCGAGGCGTCCTGCGATGGTCTTTTTCGCCTGGATGGATCGTGGAAATGCCTCGCCCCTGCGAATCGTTGACACTCGACGGCGCAATGTGCTATAATCCGCGTTACCATGGAGGGTGATCCTCACATCGCCATCAGTGCCCACCTCCTGTCCGGCAGACCAGGATACCGCAGTGCTGGTGTGCACCAGTATATACATCACCTACTGTGTCACCTGGGAGACGCTGACAAGAGGTTGCGCTATACCGTGCTGCTAGGAGCAGAGATGCTCGCTCACCATCACTCGCTCACCGCGCTGCACTCCCGCTGGCCTACTGCGCATCCGGCAGCCCGCATCCTGTGGGAGCAATTGGCACAACCGCGCATCCTGCGCCAGATCGAGGCAGACCTGATCCATGGCCCGGTCTTTGTCGCTCCCCTGCTTGCGCCCTGCCCGGCAGTCATCACCATTCACGATCTGAGTTTCATGCGCTTCCCGCACCTGTTCCGCCCGGCCAACCGGCTCTACCTGACGGTAATGACCCGGCTCTCGGCCCGGCGCGCCCGGCGGCTCATCGCCGTCTCCGCCTACACCGCCGCCGAAACGAACCGGCTGTTGGGAGTGGAGGCAGAGCGAATTGACGTGGTCTACCACGGGGTGGAGTCGCGTTTCCACCCACGGGCCAGTTCAGAGATCGCTGCCTTCCGCCAGCGCAAAGGGCTACCGGAGCGATTTGTGCTGTTCGTGGGCACGCTGGAACCGCGCAAGAACCTCGTACGGCTAGTGGAGGCATTCGCCCGTGTCCGCGACGAGCGCACGTGCCTCGTCCTGGCTGGCGGCAAGGGCTGGCTCTACGCCGAACTGCTCGCCAGGATCGAGGCTCTGGGTCTAAGTAACAAGATCCTGTTTCCGGGCTACATCGCGAACGACGAACTGCCCTGGTGGTACAACGCTGCTATTGCCCTGGCCTACCCATCACTATACGAAGGGTTTGGCCTGCCGGTGCTCGAGGCACAAGCATGCGGAACGCCAGTGTTGACCTCGAACGCGTCCTCCCTGCCTGAAGCAGCGGGGGATGCAGCCCTGATGGTGGACCCGTATGATGTAGACGCATTGGCAAGCGCACTGAGCCGGTTGCTGACGGAGATTCCATTGCGACATGAATTGCGCGAACGCGGCCTAGTTCATGCTCAGCAATTCTCCTGGCCGCGCACGGCTCAGGAAACGGCCCGCGTATATCGCCACGCCCTGGCGGAGGGCCACTCTGGCACTTGTCAGGCCAGCGCCTCCGCGCAGGCGCGCGCCCGCCAATCGCGACACAGAGGAGGTAGATCGTGAAACTGCGCACCCGTGCCCCTTGGTGGGTCATCGCTTCTGACATCCTCCTGATCAACCTCAGTATGCTACTAGCCTATTGGGTACGCTACGAACTCCAGTGGTTCCGCGATGTCAGTTACCATCACCCGCTGTCGGCGTATGTCCCGTTCAGCCTCTTGTTTACCGCGTTGATGTTGCTGACTTTTTGGATAGACAAGGTCTACCAACGATGGCATCGGCGCTCGTGGCTGGATCAGGTGTATCACATCATCAACGGTGCGGCCAGAGCGGTCGTGGTGCTGTTCGCCGTTACCTTCTTCCTGGATATCTTCCGGCCTCTGCAGTACTCGCGCGCGCTCTTCCTGCAGGCGGGACTCATCGTCATCGTGCTGCTAAGTCTGGCACGACAGGCTCAGAACATCATTGTGGGGTGGCTACGGGCCCGTGGAAGCGGCATAGCGCGCGTCGTCATCGTCGGAGCCGGCGAGGTGGGACGTACTGTGATGCGCACGATCGTCGCGCGACCGGAACTGGGCTACCGGATCGTCGGTTTTGTGGACGATAATCCTCAGAAAAGCCTGACCAACTTGGGGCGCCTCAAGGCGCTGGGACCGGTCAGCAACCTGCCCCACATCATCGAACAGGAGGAAGTGGACGAGGTCATCATCACGTTGCCGTGGATGTATCACCGCAAGATCATGAGCATTGTACACGAGTGTACTCGAAGACAGGTGAATGCCCGGATTGTGCCTGACCTCTTCCAGATGAGCCTCAGTCAGGTAGACGTAGACGACCTGGGAGGCATACCGGTCATTGGCGTGCGCGAGGTCAAGTTTGGGCGTGGGGCACTGTTGATCAAACGCGGGATGGATATCCTGGGAGCAGTCGTGGGGCTGACCTTGGGGGCTCCCATCCTGGGGTTGATTGCACTGGCGATCCGGCTCGACTCACCCGGCCCGGTCATCTTTCGCCAGACCCGCGTGGGCAAAGACGGCAAGACGTTCGAGATCGTCAAGTTCCGCTCTATGCGCGAGGGGGCCGAAGAGGAACAGGAACAATTGTGGGAGTTGAACGAGGCGGACGGTCTGTTCTTCAAGATGCGCGACGACCCACGCGTCACACGTGTGGGCCGTTTTCTGCGGCGCAAAAGCCTCGATGAATTGCCGCAATTCTGGAACGTGTTGCTGGGCGAGATGAGTCTCGTGGGGCCTCGACCCAACACGCCAGCCGAGGTTAGGCGCTACTCAGAGTGGCATAAAAAACGATTACAGGTTCTACCGGGGATGACCGGATTGTGGCAGACCAGCGGGCGCAGCCTGATCAGTTTCGACGAAATGGTATTGCTCGATATCTACTACATCGAGAACTGGTCGTTGTGGCTTGACCTCAAGATCCTCCTGCGTACCATTCCTCAGGTACTATTCGGCAACGGGGCATACTAGCCCAGGCACACACAACAGCCTACTGCGCTCCCTGTGACACAGGTTCACACCATCCCGAGCCTATCGGAGGCGTGCACAGAGAACCGTCCTTCACAATGATGTGCCCCCACGGCCAAGACCAGCCACACTCCGGCGGGATGCCCAGCCGGGGACAAGCCCGATGGTGGGAACTATGTTCCGCGCCAAGCACCCACCAGCAGTTTGACCTGCTGGCACAATGCCGGGTTTGCCCCCAGCCAGGCCGCCACCTCCTCCCGCGTCGGCTGTTGAGCGCTCCCCCGCCAATGCGTGGCCATATTGGCGATGAGATCGAGAAAGCGACTGCGCCAGGGCTCGTCGAGGGAGAATACGTCAGCGGTAAGAAGTTCGGCCCTTTCCTCTACCGTCATGCTCATCTCCCCATCCAATAACAAGACCCTTACCTGAGATCCCCGTGCATTGCGACAAGGATCTGTCAAGCCATTCACCCTTGGATCCGGCTTGTCCAGGGTTATGCCTTCCCCGCCCGAGCGCTAGCGACTGATCTCCGACCGCCCTACATGCTGCCACACCAGCCGCCGACCGGCACCGGCTGGCAGAGCGCACCGGCGAAGGCCTCCAGCGTCTCGGCCTTCACGGTCAGCACGGCCTGGCGCTCCAGTTCCGTGAGATTCAGAGCGGTCAGGATCTCGCGACGGCGATCCTTGAGCAAACTCTCACGAAAAGCGGAATCGGTCAGCGCTGTCCAGACCAATTCGTCAATCCTGCGCGTTGGCATCGCCTAACCTCTCTCAGGATAGATCAATACCACTAACTGGAGCTACCAGCGTAGCCCATTGGATTTGCTAGATTACCGTACATTCTATCCATCGCTTATCCTCACCTCAATGTCAGATTTGTCATTACTTTATCACAGACCTCTGAACAAACCTCTGACAAGCGCAGAGGCTGCCACCGCCGGCAGCCTCTGCACAGAGTCTGGTCCAGGAGAACGGCTAGACGAAGGCCTCAGAGCAACCGGTTTCCGGCAATCTGCTCCCACAGCATGTTCGTTTCAACCGCCGGCTCGACGCTCAACTCCCGTTCGAGAACCTCCCGGCAGATACGGTACTGGGCCAGCGCCTCGGAGCGCCGCCCGGCCTCGGCGTAACAATGCATGATGCGCCGGTGCACGTCCTCGCGCAATTCGTCCATCGCCAGCGCCCGCCGGTACCACTCGATCGCCCCCTCGAAATCGCGGCGCGCCTCATGACAGCGCCCGACCCCCACCAGCGCCTCGATCGCCATCTCGCGCAGCATCTCTCGCTTCGGCACACACCACACCCGCTCCACTTCGGGCAAGAAATCCCCGCGGTAGAGCGCGACCGCACGCCGCCAGAGGGTTTCGGCCTGCCAATCCTGAGGCGGCAGGAGGCGCGCCCGCCTGACCACCTCTTCGAACTCGGCGACGTCGAACCAATAGTCCACCTCGCCGACCCGGTAGCGCCCCCCCTCCACAATTATGGCATCGGCGCCCAAGGCGCGACGGATGCGGTACAGCGTGGTGTGGAAACTATCGGTCACGTTCTTGGGCGACAACTCGGGCCAGAACACCGCCCCAATGGCGTCCCGCTCCAGAGGGCCGTGCAGCAAGAGGTAGAAGAACAACTCTTTGGCCGTCGCCGTCTGCCACTCGGACGAGGCGAGCGCGCGCCCGTCGCGGACGACCCGCCCCTCCCCCAGGGCATAGATCTCCAGACGACCGGCTGCGTTCTCCGTCGCTGGCACGCTCTCCCGCACCTGCTCTTCACCGAAGGCCCTCAACTGCTGCATCATCTCGACGACGTTGCGACAGCCGGTCACGCCTTCGGCCACGCCGAGGTTGAGCAGGTCTTCGGCATGCCGGCCCTCCACGGCCGCGAACTGGCGCGTGCCGATCTCCGCCGCCAGGGTCAGCGCCCGGCGCAACTCCGCCGTGGCCTGCCGCCGATCGCCGGCCAGCAGACATGCCTTGGCCAGCAGGAAGCGCGCCCGCGCCAAATCGCGCCGCGCCTGCCGCTGCTCCAGGAACGCGATCCCTTCGGAGAGCAACCGGAGGCCGGTATCCGTCTCGCCGCTTTCGGCCAGCGCGATTCCCTCGGCTACAGGCAATAGCCCACGCCGCTCGAATTCCAGCCCTTTCTCCTCGGCCAACCGGCGGGCCTGCTCCAATAGCGCCAGGGCCTGTGCACAGTCACCTAGCCACCGGCACATATCCGCCTGCGCCGCCAGGATATAGACTGCCAGGCCCGGCTCGCTTTCCTGCGCGATCTGCCAGCCCGCCGCGTACAAAGGTTCAGCGCGTCCATAGTCTCCCAGGTCGCGATAGAGATCAGCCATTCCTGCCGAGAGGTAAGCCTGCCAGCGCAGATCGCCCCCACGCCGCGCCGCGGCCAGTCCCTCCTCGTACAGGGCCAGCGCCTCTCGGTACTCCCCACGAACGTGGTGCAGCCAACCCAGGTTGTTTAGCACTCCTGCCAGTTGCGTGGGCGCACCCAACTGTCTGCCAATGGCCAATGCTTCGCTTACGTAGGCAATCGCCTCACCCAGACGTCCCAGGTCAGCAAGGGCTGTCCCCAAATCCTGTAGCAAGTTGGCTACGTCGTAGGGGCTGCCAACCTGCCGATACAGCGTCAATGCACCTTGCAGTTGAGCGACTCCGTCGGCGAGTCGGCCCAGTCCGACATAGGCTCTACCGATGTACCGCTCCGCATTTGCCCGCTCAATCACGCTGTCCTGGCCCAGCATCCCCAGCGCAATCTGCGCCTCTACCAACGCGTCCTCATAGCGGCCTTCAAACAGCCCCAGCAGCGCACGTTGATTATGCACTTCAGCGAGGGAAGCCACATCCCCCCCTCGTATGGCAAATCCGGTCTCGGCGTGTAGCAACGCCTGCCGCGCTCCTGTATAGTCATACCGATCGGTGAGCGCCTTGCCCCAATACAGGGACAGCCGCGGGGCTTGTGCCCTGACCTCCTCAGGGAGAGCCTCCGCCCAACGCAAGAGTGTCTCCACCCGTCCCCGCGTGAACCATTCCCTTGCCACCCGCTCCATCAATGTCGTCGCCTCGGCATAGGCCTCGGCCGCCAGGTAGTGATACACCGCTTCCTCTACATCATCCTCACGCTCGAACCACTGCCCTGCGCGCAGGTGCAGTTCCGCGCAGCGGGCGGGGTCATCCCGGCGCAACTGCCCGTGCAGAAAATCGCGGAACAGGTTGTGGTAACGGTAGGTTGCCGCCCCCCCGCTCCCGAATCGGGTGACGAAGAGATTGCGTCGCTCCAACTCCGCCAACAAGGAATGTGGTTCCTTAACCTGCAGTATCTCGCGGCATAGCCGCACCGACATCTCGCGCAGCACGGCAGACGTGTATAGGAAGTACTGAATGTCAGGGGATTGCCGGTCGAGCACTTCGCGGGCCAGATAATCATAGGTCGCTGCGGTCGCGTTCCCGGCGTCGAGCAGCCCATCCTGCACCTTGCCGCGCAGCAGGCCAACCAGCAACAAGACCCCGGTGACCCAGCCTTCAGAGTTGGCGGCTATCCTCTCCGCCTGAGTGTCAGATACGTCGATCTGCGAAAGCCGCAGAAGGTCTTGAATCTCTTGAGGATCGAAGCGCAGATCGCGATCGGTCAGGCCGACCAGGTGGCGCCCGGCGACCAGGCGCGTGATGGGGACATCGGGCAGCACTCGGCTACCCACCATGAGGTGGCAATTGGGGGGGAGTACATCGAGCAGACGATGAACGAACGTCCGGATACCGAAGGCACCATCCACGGCCTCATAGTTATCCACGACGAGGACAAAGGGCGACTCAATTTCCAGTATCTCGTTGGCGAATTCCCCTGCGACATCCGCCGAACCGTGGAGGTCGCCAACCTGGGACGCCAGGGCCGCCTGGGTACGCTCGCCGAAACCGGGAAAGCGTTCCCCGATGGCGCCTATCAGGTATTCAACGAATATTCGCAGATCGCGATCCTGCGCGTCGGCAGTGTACCAGCATACCGGCACAGGGCTATGCAGAGCGAAGTCAACCAGGGTCGAGGTTTTGCCGTAGCCGGCGGGCGCAGAGATCAGCGTTAACTTGCAGGTGAGCCCTTGCTCGACCAAGCGACAGACCCGGGGCCGGTGCAAGAGACCCGCTACGCTGGGAATGAGCAGTTTTGGGCGAACAAGGGTCGGCCTAGAGGCCTCCAACGTCTGACCCTCCTTACCACTACCTACCACCCGTCACGGAGCGACGCTATTAGTATACCCAATAATTCCAGAAGGTGCAAGCGGTGCTTGTCCATTCACCCAAAGCCCTGTATCATGTGCGGAGAAGCCTGGCACAGCATGGGAGAGAACGATGAAGATATATTTTGCCGGGTCAATCCGCGGGGGGCGAGAAGATGCGTCACACTATCGCCAACTCATCGCGCTGTTGGCCGAATACGGAGAAGTGCTCACCGAACACGTCGGCAATGCGCAAATGGCCGACGATGGGGACCGAGGGTTGTCCGATGCAGCCATCTATGCACGCGACACCGCGTGGTTGGCAGAGGCCGACGTTTTGGTGGCAGAGGTGACCACGCCCAGCCACGGCGTGGGATACGAGATCGCGCGGGCCGAGGCGTCAGGGAAGCCAGTGCTGTGCCTGCAGCGCCGAAGCGCGAACCGGCGGCTTTCGGCTATGCTGGCGGGGAATCCCAATCTGCGTATCGCAGCCTATGAGAACGTAGAGGAACTGAGACCGGCCCTAGAGCGATTCCTGCACCAGTGAGAAAAGCCCGGCCTCAGGAGGATACGGACACTAGTGGACTGTAGCGCAAGTTTTGCACGAAAAGTCCCCTTGCCGCTGCCCGCCGGTGGATGAATCCACCGGCGCATCCAGGTGTAAGCGCGGTGAACCGCGCTCTGAGCCCGGTTTACCGGGCTTTGCCCTGCTCAGCCGGGCGATTCATCGCCCGGCGTCGGCGGCCAATCGCTTGCGCTATTTTGACTACATTCCACTAGCGGCTCATCAGCGCGGTTCCACAGCGGCTACAGAAGCGGGCATCGTTGGGCGAGATAAAGCCGCACTTGGGACAGGCGATCGGCTGAGCCTCGGCCAGGCTGCCGCCACAGGCCGAGCACACCCCAGCCCCAACCGGATTGCCCACCCCGCAGTACGGGCAAGTGACCACGATTTGCTGCTCCGAAAGGCCCAGTTTGGCGCCCACACTGTCACAGTAGTGCTCGATGGCCTCGCGCACCTTATCGGGCAGTGTCAGTTTCCCCACATCGCGGGCAATGTCGTCAATGCGCCCCAGGAGCGAGAGCGGATTAACCAGTGCACCCAAGCCGGTGATAGCCAGGCTGGCTGCCGCGTCGAGCCACTGCTGCTGCCCCACCGTCACCCGCACACCACCCTCGACCGGGGCGATACCGACACTGAGCGCCGAGCGTGCCGCCCCCCAACCCCAATCGCGGGTGGCAATCTGCACCAGAACGTGTCCATCCTGCCCGACGATCTTGTGCGCCATCAGGTCACCATGGTTGAAGCGGGCTACCAATGCATCGGCCAAGCCGTTTGGCTCGATGTTGCCGCGATACGTTCGCTGTTCCATCGCTCACTCCCTTTACAGATTACGTTCTAACACTGCGAAGGTCGCATGCGCCTCCGACGGTCATTGTAGCATCAGAACATCAGGAGGTCAACTTGACTATCAGGCAACATGGAAGTATCCTATGGCTCGGCTGTCAATAACTGTCTGGGAGGATGCCTGTGTACCGAATCTTGCACAAAGCAACACTCAGCGAAGTAACCAAGTTGATCGTCGTCGCCGCGCCCGAAATCGCCCGCAAGGCCCAGGCCGGGCAGTTCGTCATCGTACGCGTGAACGAGTGCGGTGAACGCATCCCACTCACCATCGCCGATTACGACCGTTTCGCCGGCACCATCACGCTCATCTTCCAAGAAGTGGGCAAGTCCACAATGCACCTAGGCACGCTCGATGAGGGCAACGAGTTAGCCACGCTCACCGGGCCACTGGGCCACCCGACCGAGATCGAAAACTATGGCAGCGTCGTCTGTGTGGGGGGCGGGGTCGGCATCGCCCCACTCTACCCCATCACACGCGCGCTTCACGAGGCTGGCAATCATGTGATCGCGATCATCGGCGCGCGCAACAAGAGCCTGCTATTCTGGGAGGACAAGATGCGCGCCGTGAGCGACGAACTGCTCGTCTGCACCGATGATGGGTCCCACGGGCGCAAGGCGTTGGTCACGGAACCCCTGAAGGAGGTGTTGGAACAGCACGACGGACGTATCGCCCGCGTCTGGGCCATCGGGCCGGCGATCATGATGAAATTCTGCGCGGAGGCGACGCGGCCCTTTGGCGTCAAGACCATCGTCAGCCTGAACACGATTATGATTGACGGCACCGGGATGTGCGGCGGCTGCCGTGTGCAGTTGACCGATGGCGCACAGTTCGTGTGTGTGGATGGGCCCGAGTTCGACGCACACCAGGTGGATTGGGACCTACTGTTAGCACGACAGCGGTTCTATCTAGATGAAGAGAAACAAGCAGTCGAGAAGTGGCAGCATGAGTGTCAATTGGAGAAAGGCAAGAAATGACAGGGCTAACTCAACGCGAACGGCTTCGCATCCCACGCCAAAGAATGCCGGCGCAGGCCCCGGCTGCGCGGCGTACCAACTACAGCGAAGTAGCGCTCGGCTTCACGCCGGAACTGGCGCAACAGGAAGCCGAACGGTGCTTGCAGTGCGCCAAGCCCCACTGTGTAGAGGGCTGCCCCGTGGGCGTCTTGATCCCCCAGTTCATCAAGGCGCTGCGCGAGGGCGATATCGAGGGTTCGATCCGAGCGATGAAGGAGAAGAACAACCTGCCCGCCATCTGTGGTCGCGTCTGCCCGCAGGAGACCCAATGCGAGGTCAAGTGCGTCTTGGCAAAGAAGGGCGAGCCGGTCGCCATTGGCCGGTTGGAGCGCTACATCGGCGACTATGAGTTGCAGCACCGCACCTGTCCGCTCGAACGTCAACGGCCCAGCGGCAAGCGCGTCGCCGTCGTCGGCTCCGGCCCGGCCGGGATCACCTGCGCGGTAGATCTGGGACGGCTAGGCCACCAAATCACGATCTTTGAATCGCTCCATCATCCGGGGGGTGTGCTGATCTATGGCATCCCCGAGTTCCGCCTGCCCAAGAGCGTCGTGCAGGCCGAGATTGATTATGCGGTCGAATGCCTGGGCATCGAGGTGCGTACCGACGCCGTCATCGGGCGGTTGTACACGATAGACGAACTGCTCAACGAGGCGGGCTTTGACGCCATTTTCCTGGGCACGGGTGCCGGCCTGCCCTCGTTCATGCGCATCCCGGGCATCAACTATAACGGCGTCGTGAGCGCCAACGAATTCCTCACGCGGGTCAATCTGATGAAGGGTTACCTCTTCCCGGAGTATGATACGCCGGTCAAGGTAGGCAAGAAAGTGGCCGTGATCGGCGCGGGGAACGTGGCGATGGACGCGGCCCGCTGCAGCCTGCGGTTGCAGGCGCTGCGGGGGATAGATGGTGAGGTGCACATCGTCTACCGGCGTTCGCCTGCCGAGGTGCCCGCCCGCGCCGAAGAGGTCCACCACGCTGAAGAAGAGGGCATCATTTTCGATTTTCTCACCAATCCGGTCGAGATCTATGGCGACGAGCGCGGCAATGTGCACGGCATGCGCTGCATCCGCATGGAACTGGGCGAGGCGGATACGAGCGGCCGGCGCAGCCCGATCCCCATCCAGGGTTCCGAGTTCGACATGGATGTGGATATGGTGATCATGGCATTGGGCACAAGCCCCAATCCGCTGGTGTTCAACCAGGCCGGAGGTTTGCAGCGAACCAAGCACGGCACCGTGGTAGCCGACGAGGAAAGCGGGCGCACAACGAAGGCGAAGGTATGGGCCGGTGGCGATGTCGTCACCGGCGCAGCGACGGTCATCAGCGCGATGGGCGCCGGCAAGCGCGCCGCCGCCGACATGGACCGCTTCCTGCGCGGGGAGACCAATCCCTGGTAGAGGCAAACATCGCCGAAGGGACAGCGCCGCTCACAAGAGCGGCGCTGCTGTTTCGGTCAACAACGACGAAAAAGGCAATGGAGGCCCGAACCTGTTCGGTTTTTTTTCCCTATCCAGCCTCCTCAAACCACCTCAACAAGTTGAGGCTTCCCCAAAGACAGACGCGCAGCCATCCATATTGACCTCAACCGATTTTGGGATTATCATGAAAACAGGGCATAAGCCACTCGGAGGCCTCATGCGAGACGCGAGCAAGGCCCGACCGCGCCTCCTCCGTTCGGAATGGCAGCGGCGGATCGCCAGAGTAACGGAACACTTTAGGGCGTTCTGCGGCCACGCGTCCCCGATGATCCCCGGACTTGTCCACGCGCCCATCCGGGCACTCTGCACCGCATTAGCGATCTTGTCCATCGCTGTGACCGGCCCGTCTGCCTCTGCCGGTAGGACAGTACGGGTTGGCGTCTATCAGAACGAGCCCAAGGTCTTTATGGACGAAAACGGCCAGGCCGCGGGCCTGTTCATTGACCTCCTGGAGGAAATCGCCGCAAGCGAGGAGTGGACGCTGGTGTACGTGCCCTGCGAATGGGCCGAGTGTCTGGCCGCCCTCGAGGACGGGCAGATCGACCTGATGCCGGATATGGCCTATTCGCCGGAGCGCGACCAGCAGTACGATTTCCACCATATCCCGGTGGCGGAGAGTTGGTCGCAGATCTATGCCAACCCCCTCGTACGGATCAACGGATTCGGCGACCTGGCCGGCAGGCGGGTAGCCGTGCTCGAAGGCTCCATCCAGCAAACGGTGTTCGAGCAGTATATGCACGGCTTCGGGCTGGAAGCCACCCTGGTGCCCGCCAGGTCGCTGGACGAGGCATTCGAACTGGCCGGGCGCGGCTCGGCGGATGCGGCTATCGCCAATCACTTCTTTGGGGACTATTCCTACCGGGACTATGGGCTGGTCAAGACGCCGATCGTCTTCAACCCGGCAACGCTGTTCTATGCGACGGCCGAGGGGCGCAACTCGGATCTCCTCGCAGCCATAGACCGGCGCCTGGAAGCCTGGCGGCAGGAAACCGACTCTCCTTACTATGCTGCCCTCAGCCGCTGGACGGAGCCCGCTCCCGCCCCCGTCTATCGCGTGCCGCTGTATGTCTACTGGGTGATCGCTACCATCGGGGGGCTGTTCGTCATCGCGGTGGGGGCGATTCTGCTGCTGCGCGGGCAGGTGCGGGCGAGGACGCGGCGCCTGGCACAGGCCAACGAGGCGCTGCGCCAGAGCGAGGAGCGCTACCGCCTGATTTCGACAGTGGCCTCCGACTATATGTTCTCGACGCGCGTCAACCCCGATGGCAGCCTCGTCCAAGACTGGGTGGCCGGGGCCTTCGAAGCCATCACCGGATACACGTTTGAAGAATATGTCGCCCGCGGTGGATGGCGGGCTGCCCTGCATCCTGACGACCGGACACAGGATGACCGCGACCTGGAAAAGTTGCGCGTGGGCGAGCCTGTTATCACGGAGGTGCGGACCCTGACCAAGAGCGGTGAGACAGTCTGGGTGCGCGTCTATGCCCATCCCGTCCTGGACGAGCGCCGCGAATTGATCGGGATATACGGCGCCGTCCAAGACATCACCGCGCGCAAGCGCGCCGAAGAGGAGATTCGCCGACTCAACGAGGAACTGGAGCAGCGCGTGGCCGAGCGCACGCGGGAACTGGAAATCGCCAAAGAGCGCGCCGAGGCCGCCGACCGGCTCAAGTCGGCCTTCCTGGCGACCATGTCGCACGAACTGCGCACGCCGTTGAACTCGATCATCGGCTTCACCGGCATGCTGCTTATGCGGCTGGCGGGGCCCCTGAACGCCGAGCAGGAAAAACAACTCGCCATGGTACAGGACAGCGCCCGTCATTTGCTGGACCTGATCAACGACGTGCTGGACATTTCCAAGATCGAAGCCGGTCAAATCGAACTGGCCCACGAGCCGTTCGATATGCGGCAGGCGCTCCAGAGATGTGTGGAGACGGTGACGCCCCTGGCCGAGAAGAAGGGGCTGGCGCTGAGCGTTGCGATTGCCCCGGCGGTCGGCCCGATCGTCGGCGACCGGCGGCGCGTGGAACAGATCATCCTCAACCTGTTGAGCAACGCCGTCAAATTCACCGAACAGGGCGAAGTGCGTATCGAGTGCGCTGTCGAGAATAACCGGCTGGTCACTCGCGTGAGCGACACCGGCATCGGCATCAAGCCGGAAGACATGGACACTCTCTTCAAGCCCTTCCGGCAGGTGGATTCCGGCATCACCCGCCAGTACGAGGGCACCGGCCTGGGGCTCTCCATCTGCAAGGCGCTGGTCGAGAAGATGGGCGGCCAAATCTGGGTCGAAAGCGAGTGGGGCAAGGGGAGCACCTTTGTCTTTACCTTGCCGATTGACGCTTGACGATTCCCGATTCCCGATTTCCGATTTCCGATTTCCGATTTCCGATTTCCGATTTCCGATTTTCGATTTGATTGACGCTTGACGACCAAAAATCGAAATCGGCAATCGGCAATCGTAAATCGGCAATCGGCAATCGTAAACCGGCAATCGGCAATCGGCAATCCAAGGAGGTTGAATGGACAAGGAGGAACTGAAGAGACGGACAAAAGAGTTCGCGCTACGGGTGGTCCGCCTGGTCAAGGCCCTGCCACGGACGCAAGCCGGCCAAGTGATCGGCAACCAACTGTTGCGTTCGGCCACATCGGTGGCAGCCAACTATCGAGCCGCCTGCCGGGCGCGTTCGTCGGCCGACTTTATCTACAAGATGGGCATCGTAGAAGAAGAAGCCGACGAATCCCTCTTCTGGCTGGAAATGATCGTCGAAACGGAACTGATGCCGGCCAGCCGCGTACAAGGGCTGCTACAGGAAGCCAACGAACTCACGGCCATCTTTGTCGCCTCCCGCAAAACCGCCAAGGGGAATCAATCGAAAACCGGCGATCGAAAGGAAGCAACCCCGTGACCGAGAATCCTCAATCAGGAATCGAAAATCGGCAATTGAAAATCCTGCTCATCGAGGACAACGAAAAGAACCGCTACCTGACGACCTTTCTGCTGGAAAAGCACGGCTACCAGGTCGTTCAGGCAGAGGACGGGCAGACCGGGATCGCCCTGGCGCGGCAAGAGAAACCCGACCTCATCCTGCTGGACATCCAGTTGCCGGTGATGGACGGATACGCCGTCGCCCGTGAACTGCGGCAAAACGGCGACTTGCAGGATGTCCCCATTGTGGCGGTGACCTCGTACGCCATGGTCGGCGACCGGGAGCGCATCCTGGCGGCAGGATGTGCGGGCTATATCGAGAAACCGATTAATCCGGCGACATTCGTGGCCGAAATCGAACGCTATCTGCCGGCGCAGAAAAGAGCGGGAGGCGCGCAATGACCAGACTGCTGATCGTGGACGACAACCCCCAGGGCTTGTATATGCTCCAGGCGCTCCTGTCGGCGAGCGGTTTCGAGGTGGAAACAGCCTCGAACGGCGCGGAGGCGCTGGAGAAGGCGCGGCGCGCTCCGCCGGACATGATCATCAGCGACATCCTGATGCCGGTGATGGACGGCTTCAGCCTCTGCCGCGCCTGGAAGCAGGACGAGCGGCTGAAAGACATCCCGTTCGTCTTTTACACCGCCACGTACACCGATCCCAAAGACGAAGACTTTGCCCTCAGCCTGGGCGCCGAGCGCTTTATCGTCAAACCGATCGAGCCGGACAAATTCCTGACCCTGTTGCGGGAAACCATCGAAACTCACAAAGCGGGCAAGTTGGTCGCCCCGCGCGAGCCGATCGCCGAAGAGGCCGAGTACTATGAGCAATATAGCGCGGCGCTCGTCCGCAAACTCGAAGACAAGATGCTCCAACTGGAAGAGAAGAACCGGGCCCTGGAAGCCGAACTTGTCGAGCGCAGACGGGCAGAAGAACAATTGAGCCTATCGGAAGCACGGTTGCGCGCCACGCTGTACAGCATCGGCGATGCCGTCATCACCACCGACGTAAAAGGCCGTGTTATGATGATGAACCCGGTCGCCGAGAAACTGACCGGCTGGAGTGAGGCCGACGCGCAGGGCAAGCCGCTGGCCAAGGTCTTTCGCATCGTCAACGAAAAAACGCACAAAAAGGTCGAGAACCCGGTCGCGCGTATCCTGCGTGAAGGCGTCGTCATCGGGCTGGCCAACCACACCCTGCTCATCGCCCGCGACGGCACCGAGTACCCTATCGCCGACGCCGGCGCACCGATCCGCGATGCCCGGGGCGAGATCGCCGGTGTGGTGCTGGTCTTTCGCGACCAGAGCGCCGAACGCGCCGCCCAACGCGCCGTAGAGGAGGCCCGCCTCTTTGCCGAGAGCATCGTCGCCACCGTGCGCGAGCCGCTCGTGGTGCTGGACGCCGACTTGCGCGTGGTTTCGGCCAATCGCGCGTTCTACCGCACCTTTCAAATCGCGCCCCAAGAGACCGAGGGGCGCCACCTCTACGAGTTGGGCAACCGCCAATGGGACATCCCCGAACTGCGCCGCCTCTTGGAAGACATCCTGCCACAAAACACCGAGTTCAACGACTATGAGGTCAGGCACCGTTTCGAACGCATCGGCGAGCGCATCATGTGGCTCAACGCCCGGCGCATCTATCGGGAAGGCGAAAAGACGCAACTCATCCTACTGGCCATTGAAGACGTCACCGAGCGCGAGCAGGCAGAGGAGGCATACCGAACCCTGGTTCAACATTCCTTGCAGGGGTTTTGCATCCTCCAGAACGGCCGGGTCGTGTTTGCCAATCCGGCCCTGGCCGAGTTGAGCGGCTACACGGTGGAGGAACTCCTCGCCTTCACGCCAGCGCAGGTGCAGGCAGTCGTCCATCCCGAGGATCGGGATCGGGTGTGGGGAGTCCTGCAGAAGCGGCTGGCCGGAGAGCCGGTGGCGCCGCGACAGGAGTTTCGCTTCCTGCGCAAGGACGGCGAGGTCCGCTGGGTGGAAGTCCTGGCTACCCGGATCGAATATCGGGGCCAGCCGGCCATGCAGGCCGCCTACCTCGACATCACCGAGCGCAAGCAAGCCGAAGAGGCGCTGCGGAAGAGCGAACAGAAATACGCTTCTTTGTTCCATCAATCCGTCTCGGGAATCTACCTTCACGATCTCGAAGGACGGATCTTGGACGTGAACGAGGCTGCCTGCCGCCAGGTGGGCTATTCCAGGGAAGAATTGCTTGAGCGCACGGTCTTCGATCTTCACCCGCCAGAAAGCCCGGTCAATCTGCCGCGAGAGGAGATCCTGCGACAATGGAGCGCATGGCAACCCGGACAAAGGGTCACCATGGAAGTCGAGCACCAACGCAAGGACGGCACCGTCTTTCCTGTCGAGATTTCCACCGGCATCATCGCATTGGGAGAAGAAAAGTTGCTCCTGGCTATCGTTCAGGACATCACCGAGCGCAAGCGGGCGGAAGAGAAAATCACAGAGCAACTGGCCGAACTGCAACAGTGGTACGAGGCGACCCTGGGCCGCGAGGGCCGCATCCTGGAACTCAAGCGCGAGGTGAACGAACTGGCGCGCCGCCTGGGCGAGCCGGTCCGCTACCCCAGCGCAGAAACAGCGCAGGTTCCGGGAGACTCGAATCAGGAGATCAGCGATGTCCAATCCTATTCGTGAACATGCCGATGTCCTGGCCGAGGCCGTCGTCGCCCGGCAGTACGAGAGACAGCCCGAGATATGGCGACCCTATGGCGACCCGGGCCGTGCCAAGAGCGTGCGTGATGCCCGTTACCACCTAGAATACCTAGCCGAAGCGCTGGACGCTGGCGACCCTACCCTGTTCACTGCCTACCTGGCCTGGGTCAAGGTGCTCTTTGCCAATCTGCGCTTCCCGGAGACGGTGCTGCCGGTCACCCTCGAATGCATCTACCAGGTACTGGCCGAACAATTGCCTGAGACAACCCGCGCACCGGCACTGGCGCTGATCGAGACCGGCCTACAAAGCCTGGCCGAGGCCCCTACTGTCCTTCCGACCTATCTCAGCAGTGATACACCTCTCGATCGTCTGGCGTGCGCCTATTTGGAGGCCCTGCTAACCGGCAACCGTCGCGCCGCCAGCCATATGATCCTAGACGCCGTGGAAAAAGGTACGCCAGTCAAAGACATCTACCTCCGCGTCTTTCAACCCGTCCAGTACGAAATCGGTCGGCTATGGCAGACCAACCAGATCAGCGTGGCGCAGGAGCATTTCTGTACCGCGGCCACCCAAGTGGTGATGTCGCAACTCTACCCCTACATCTTTACTGGCAAGCGCCAAGATCGGCGACTGTTAGCAACCTGTGTAGGCGGAGAATTGCACGAGATCGGCGCCCGCATGGTTGCCGATTTCTTCGAGATGGAGGGCTGGGACACTTATTTCCTCGGCGCCAACACCCCGACAGAAAGTGTCTTGCGGGAGGCAGAGATGCGCCGGGCCGACCTCCTGGCCGTCTCATGTACCATCACTCTTCACATCGGACGTGTGCGGGAACTGATCGCAGCGGCGCGGCAGAGCGGCTTGAGCGCGCGCATATTGGTCGGAGGGTACCCCTTCAACACCACCAGGGAACTGTGGCGCAGCGTCGGGGCCGATGGCTACGCCCCCGATGCACAAGAGGCCATCGCCGTAGCCGAGAGGCTGATCCGATGAACGAGGTGCGAGAACGCGGGCTGGCGCTACTGTGCGACGCCGCCGGGATGATCCGACAGGTACTGCGCAACGATCTGCCCCTGGCCGACGCTGCGCCGGGGCGGCTGTTCCTTCGCCTAGTAGATACCGGCTGCCGCATCAAAGCGCTCAATTTCCTGACCAGCCTGAAAACGCACGGCGCTGCCATGGACTGGGAAATTAGCGTTCCATGCGCGGAAGGCCCCGTCGCGCTTCACTTCTCCGGCGGCATGATGGGAGAAGACATCCTGATCGCCGCTGGCGGCAACGGCGAACTGGCAGCACAGTTGTATGAGCAGATGATGCAGATCGGCAACGAGCAGACGAATCTGCTACGCACGGCGCTCAAAGCAAATGCCCAGGCCCAGGCCACCCATGCCGAACTGGAATCCACGCTCTATGACGAGATCAGCCGTCTGAACAACGAATTGGTGGACATGCAGCGGGAACTGGCCAAGAAGAATGCTGACTTGGAGCGGCTCAATCAGGAAAAGAACCGCTTTCTCGGCATGGCCGCTCACGACTTGCGCAACCCGTTGCACAGGATCCTGATTTACAGCGACTTTTTACGAGCATCCACTTCCCTCAGCCCATCCGAGAAAGAGTTCGTCGAGGTCATCTATACCTCCAGCGAATTCATGAGCCGGCTGGTGGATGACCTGCTGGACGTTGCCAAGATCGAATCTGGCCAATTGCATCTAGACCGAACGGCTGCCGACATCGGCGCGTTGGTCGCCCGCAACGTGGCCCTGAACCGCACGTTGGCCGCGCAGAAGGGCGTCGAGATCGAGTTGCAGGCCGAGCCATTGCCAACAGCGCTTGTGGATACGGCCAAGATCGAGCAGGTGTTGAACAACCTGATCGGGAACGCGATCAAGTTCTCGCCGCCCGGCGGCCGGATCGAGGTGCGCCTGACGGCAACCGGCGACGATTTCCTAATTGTGGTCCGGGACCAGGGACCAGGCATTGCGCCCGAGGACATGCCAATGTTGTTCCAGCCCTTCCGGCATGGACGATACGGCAGCGCTGGCGAAAAGGGCAGCGGGCTAGGCCTGGTAATCGTCAAGCGCATCGTCGAGGGACACAATGGGCGCATCTGGGTCGAAAGCACACCCGGGCAGGGCACAACTTTTTACGTGGCGATTCCATTGGAGGGATGACATGAACTCACCCCCCAAAATCTTGGTCGTAGAAGATGAATGGGCCATCCTCAAGGCCACCCGCGTGGCGCTCGAGGCTGCCGGCTACGAGACGCTCGGCGCAGAGACCGGCGCGGAGGGTTTGCGCCTGGCGCGCGCACATAAGCCCCCATTGGTGCTGTTGGACGTGGGCCTGCCGGATATATCGGGGCTGGAGGTCTGCCGGCAGATCAAGGCCGATCCCGACCTGAAGGGCACCTACGTCATCATCGTCTCCGGCACCCAGATTGACGCCGAGAGCCGGGCGACCGGCCTGGACATCGGCGCGGACGGGTACATCGTCCGGCCGGTCTCCAACCGCGAACTGGTCGCCCGCGTTCAGGCTATGCTGCGCATCCAACAGGCAGAAGAGGCGCTGCGCGAGAGCGAAGAGCGTTACCGCACCCTGTTTCAGGCCTCCACAGATGCCATCTTCGTGGAGACGCTCGATGGCAGAGTGCTCGACTGCAACGAAACAGCCTGCACGATGTTCGGCTATTCCAAAGCCGAGTTGACCTCGCTGAGCGTCGCCGACTTGACGCCGGCTGAAGTCGCGCAGACAATACCTGCCGCGGTCGAGGAAATGTGCGCCAAGGGGAGCATCTTTGTCGAAACGTTCAACAAACGAAAAGATGGCGCAGTGTTCCCATGTGAAGTCAGCATACGACTCGCATATCTCCGTGGGGAGCCATACGCCCTCGTTTATGTCCGCGACATTACCGAGCGCAAACATGCCGAGGAGGAAATCCACCGCCTCTTGCAGCAATCGGAAACAGCGCGGCATGCCCTGTTGAGCCTTCTGGAAGACCAGAAGCAAGCAGAAGCCGCGCTCCAACGGCGCACGCGCGCCCTGGAACTGCTCAACCAGGCCGGTCAGGCGTTCAGTTCCACCCTCGAACTGGGTCAGGTACTCACGGCCGTCCTGGACACGGTACGCCACCTGCTCGAGGTGACGGCCTCCTCGATCTGGATGCTCGAACCCGAGACCCACGAGTTGGTCTGCCGCCAGGCCACCGGACCGGGACGCGAGATAATCCTGGGCTGGCGGCTGGCACCGGGAGTGGGAATCGCCGGCTGGGTGGTCCAGCACGGGGAGAGCCTGATCGTGGCCGACGCCATGGCCGACCAACGCCACTTTGAGGACGTGGACATCCACACCGGCATGTCCCTCCGTTCCATCCTCAGCGTGCCGCTGCGCTCAAGACAGGCCATCGTCGGGGTGCTGCAAGTTGCGGACGCCGAGGCGAATCGCTTTGACGCGGCCGACCTGCAGGTACTGGAGCCATTGGCAGCATCTGCAGCCATCGCCATCGAGAACGCACAACTGTTCCAACAGGCCCAACAAGAGATCGCCGAGCGCAAGCGGGCGGAGGAGGCGTTGAAGCGGCGCGCCAAGCAGTTGGCGCTCATCAACGAGATCGGCGAACGCATCGCCGCCGTGATGGAGTTGGAGACGGTGTTCAAGCGTGCTGCTTCTCTGGTACAGGAGAACTTTGGCTACCACCATGTGGCCATCTTCACGCGCGACCCCGAGCAAGGCGAACTGGTGATGCGGGCACGGGCCGGGAGTTTCGCCCATCTCTTCCCGTCCGAGCACCGTATCAGAGCCGGCGAGGGAATGGTGGGCTGGGCCGCTGCATACGGCGAGACGTTGCTGGCTAACAACGTGGACCTCGAACCCCGTTACGTGAACTTTTACCCCGACATATTGCCCACGCGCGCGGAACTGTGCGTGCCCATCCGTGTGGGCGACGCGATCGTCGGCGTGCTCGACGTGCAGAGCGATCGCCGTGGCGCCTTTGACGAGAACGACACACTGGCACTTCAAACCCTGGCCGATCAGATCGCCGTCGCCATCGAGAACGCCCGCCTGTACCAGGAATTGCGCCGGCATGCCGATGACCTGGAGCAGCGCGTGCAGGAGCGCACAGCGCAACTCCAGGTCCAGTACGCACGGCTGGAAGCCATCTTGGACAGTACCTCCGACGGTATCATCGTCACCGACAGCCAGGGGCAGATCTTGCTTGCCAACCCGATTGCCAAGGCATGGCTGGGTATAGACGTGAGCAAGGGTGTTCCAACGAAGGCCCTCACTCCGCCGGAGGACGCCAAACGGTTGCAGGAGACCGTGCGTGATCTGGCGGCACGGGCTGCGGAACGACCAGAGGCATGGCTGGAACTGACCGGCCTGGACCTGCAACTGAACGCCGCTCCCATCTCCGGGGCAGGCGAGGACAGCGCGGCAGCAGTCGTGGCCGTGCATGACGTCAGCCATCTCAAGGAACTGGATCGGCTCAAGTCCCAGTTCGTCTCCAACGTCTCCCACGAACTGCGCACCCCTATCACCACAATCAAACTGTACGCCCAGTTGCTGCGTCGTAGCACACCTGACAAATGGCCCGAGTATCTCGACGCACTGTTGCACGAAGCCGACCGACAGGCCAGGTTGGTGGAGGATGTCCTGCAAGTCTCGCGCATGGATGCCGGGCGACTAGAGATCAGGCCGCAGCCGGTCAGCCTCAACGAACTGGCCCAGGCCGTAGTCGCCGACCATCGCGTTCTGGCGCAGAGCAAGGGCCTGGAACTCACCTGTCGCCCCACAGAACGCGATCCCACAGTGCTGGTGGACGCTGAGCGCATGACACAAGTGCTCAATAATCTGGTAGAGAACAGTATCCGCTACACACATCAGGGTAAGGTCGAGGTTGCCACTGGCCGGGCCGAGATGGAGGGCAAGACGTGGGCGACGATCCGTGTCACCGACACGGGCATCGGCATTCCCGAGCACGAACTGCCGCACATATTCGAACGCTTCTACCGAGGGGAAAAAGTGCAGCAGGCCAGCCTGCCCGGCAGCGGCCTGGGGCTGGCGATCGCCAAAGAGATCGTGGAGTTACACGGCGGACGGATCACGGTGGCAAGCCAGGTAGAAGTGGGAAGTACATTTACCGTCTGGCTACCGCCGGTCGAAGAATGAGAACAGCGCAGGGGGATTTGTGGCCGAGCAGGGCATGAAAGAAGAAGCGCGACAGCAGACGGTCTTGATCGCCGAGGACGAAGCGCTGTTGGCCAAGGCCATCGCGGCAACGATCAACCTCGAAGGTCTGCAGACGGTCATCGCTACAGATGGCGAGCAGGCGCTGGAACTGGCACGCAGTATGCGGCCCGATCTCATTCTCCTCGACGTGATGATGCCAGGGCGCTCCGGCATCGAGATATGCGCTACGCTCAAGACAGATCCCGAGACCGCCAACATTCCAGTCGTCATGCTCACAGCCAGGACGCAGAAGGAAGACCAGGCCATCGGCATGGCAGCAGGGGCCGATGCATACATTACAAAACCGTTCAGCCCCGTGGGATTGATTGACCTGGTCAAGAAAGTATTGGGCAGAACGGCCCCCGAGCCTCGCTACCAGGGCCCTGGACTCCTAACGATGCCCCACGATCAGTTGGTCGTCTATGCCCGTGACCTAAAGGAGCTGTTCCAACGGGAGCAACTGCAGAGAAAGGCATTGGAGGAGGCACATCGGCGGCTAGACGAATTGGATCGCCTGAAAGCGGCTTTCCTCGGCGCGGTGACCCATGACCTCTTGACACCTTTCGCTGCTATCGGCGTAGCGCTCGAAGTATTGCAGCGGGAGAGCCAAGATTGCGACCCTGAACTGCGGATGGCCCTGGATGACCTGGCGACCCATATCGCCGGCTTGCATCGGCAGATCAGCGGAGTGGTCAAGTTCGCCGAACTGATGAGCAAGAAGCGCGAGCCGCATCTGGGCGCCGTTTCCATGGATCAAGTGATCCCGCCGGCTATGCAGCCGATAGCAGTGCTGGCCCAGGGGCGAGGGGTGGATTTCCGCGTCTTTGTGCCGCCCGATCTCCCCCGGATCCGTGTTGATCCCGACCTGTTGGCCGAAGCCGTTTTCCAGGTAGCGCACAACGCAGTCAAGTTCACCCCGCCTGGCGGACGCGTAACGGTCAAGATCTTTGAGCGCGATGCGGCGATCGTGATCGAGGCAGAGGACACCGGCGCGGGCCTGACCGAGGAGCAAAAGACGTTACTAGGGCAGCCCTTCGAGCAAGCAGCCGCCAAGTTACAGCACGGGCAACAGTTCCTGGGACTCGGCTGGACCTTCGCGCGCTACGTCGCCGAGGTACACGGAGGTTGGACACGCGTGGAGAGCCCGGGGCCAGGTCGAGGAAGCACGTTTTCCCTGGGACTGCCGGTGATTCGGGAAGCGTGACAAGTGCGCCGTGCGCAACTCAGAGCGTGTCTTACAAGCGTCCGTGGCAGGCCAGGCAGGGCGGATGTTGCTACAACTTTCGCACACTCTGGGGAGTGGCCTCGATCGCACATTGCACACCGCGGATAGCATAGGGCAAAAGACGCGGCAAACGCTTGTCCAAATGCGGCCTTTCTGTTATCATTGCGCCCATGCCAGGCCGCAAACCGCTCCCTCCACTGATCGTCATCACCAACGACGATGGCATCACCTCGCCGGGGCTGCGCGCGGCCGTGCGGGCCGCCCTGCCGCTGGGTGACGTCCTCGTTGCCGCGCCCGCCCAACAATGGTCGGGCGCCGGGCGCAGCATGCCGGCGAGCACGGGCCGCATCTTGCCCCATCCGTTGGCAGTGGACGGGCAAGCGATCCCGGCCTATCAGATAGACGCCTCTCCGGCACTGGTCGTCTTGCACGCCCTGCTCGAACTTGCTCCACGCCGCCCTGCACTCCTGATCTCGGGCATCAACTATGGCGAGAATATGGGGAGCGACGTGACCATCTCCGGCACCGTGGGGGCGGCACTGCAAGGCGCCGTCTGCAGAGTCCCGGCCCTGGCTGCCTCGCTCCAGACCCCCAAAGAGACCCACACCACGCCGTCCGACAGTGTGGACTTTACCGCGGCGATTCACTTTGTGCGCCTGTTCGCCCGCTGGATGCTGACCACACCCCTGCCTTTTGACGTAGACGTGCTCAAGATAGATGTGCCCGACGACGCCACGCCGGAGACCCCCTGGAAACTGGCGCGCGCCTCACGTCAGCCCTATTTCGTCACCATCCCCCCGCGCCGCAGTGACCTGACGGAGCCATTGCGGCTCGACTATCGGCAACTGCCCCATCCCGAACACTGCGAGGCCGATTCCGATATCTATGCCCTGGTTGTGGAGCGCGTCGTTTCCGTGGTGCCACTGAGCGTGGATTTGACCTCCCGGGCCGATTTCGGCGAGATCGAGGCACTGTTGAGGAGAAACGGGCTGTGAGACGGGATACGTGGGCAGTCGTCGCCATGATGCTGCTGACGTTTGCCGTGCGGGTGCTGGGGCTGGATCGTCCATTCCTGTGGTGGGACGAGGGCCTCAGTGTGTACCTGGCCAATCAGCCTCTGCCCGCCATGTTCGACGAGATGCAAGCCACCCACTACACCGATCCGCCGGTCTATAACCTGGCGCTGAGCGGATGGAGGATGCTGGCCGGCAACTCACCCTATGCCGTGCGCTTCCTCTCCGTGTTGGCAGGAGCGGTGACGGTCGCCCTCACCTGGACCATTGGGCACCAGTTTGTGGGACAGACCACCACAGTGCTGGCTTCGACGCTGGTCGCGCTATCTCCTATGCAAGTACACTTCGCCCGCGAGGCCAAGGGCTATGCCTTCGCTGCGCCTTTCGCGCTCCTTTCGGTCTATGCCTGGGGATGTGGGTTGGGGTATTCCGGCTATGGCTTACGTTCGAGCAACCGCACGTGCTGGTGGATCGTCTACGTGCTGAGCACGATGGTCGCCGTGGGGACGCATTACTATCTGGGGCTGCTCGTCCTCTGGCAAGGGTTGTGGGCAGCAGGAGGAGCCGTTCTGTCACTCCGCAGCAAGACGCGCGGCAGGGCGCTCAAGCGGCTGGGGCAATGGTGCCTGGCAGCCGCGGTGGTTATCTTGCCGCTCGCCCTGTGGGCCGGGGCCACGTTCGAGAGCGCCATGCGGGGGGCCCAGGGGGTTTCCGTCGCCGAGCCGCTCTCCTTGTTCGAGTACTTGGGCCGCGTGCTGGGCGCGTTCGGGGCCGGGCCGGGCGCAGATGGCGCCATCGCCCTGGGCGGCGGCTGTGCGCTGGCGCTCGTGATCGGGATCGGCATGCTGAACCGCCACAAGCCGGTTTTCCTGCTGGCCTGGTTCGCCGTGCCGTTGCTGGCCGCCTACCTGGTGCAATCGGCCTACTCGTTCTTCTACCCGCGCTTCCTGCTCTACCTGGGGCCACCGTGCTATCTTCTGGCCGGAACGGGCATCACGATTCTGGGGCAGCGTTCGCGGGCGTTGGCAGTCATCGCCGTGCTCGCGCTCGTCGGCCTATCGCTTCCCGGCCTGGCTCGCGCTTATGGCGGGCCGCCGCTTCCGCCGGTGATCGCGGATGAGGACCCCCGATCGGTCGTGGCCCACCTACGTGCCGCGTCGTTGCCTGACGATGCTCTGGCCTACAGTTACGTCTGGCAGGAAGGTTACCTGCTCAGTTATGCCCCACAGAACCGGCTGGCGTCCTATCGCGCGCATTACACGGCTCAGAATGTGGGCGCAGAACTGACCTCAATCTTTGCCTCACATCCGCGTCTATGGCTATGGAGTTACCGTATCGCGGCCGAGGCCCCGGCCAATCTGCCGGGCTCGTGGCTGGAAAGCGAGGCGTATAAGGCGGAGAGCACCTGGTACGGTCCCCATCACCTGGCCCTATACCTGGCCCCGGACTGGCAGACGCCCGGTGTCGGGCCCACCGAAGGGACGGCGACTTTCGACAGGCGGATCGCGTTGCATTATCCGCTGATTGACGCGCGGCTGAGGCCCGGCGACGTGCTCGCCGTGCCGCTCCGCTGGCACGCCCTGGCCGCGATTCACGAGGATTACCACGTTTTCGTCCACCTGGGGCAGCCCGGTGTCCCTCCGCTGGTCCAAAGCGATGGGCCGCCGCACCGCCCCACCGGCGCGTGGGACGCCGGACGGGAGGTGCTCGACCGGCGGGCACTGGTATTGCCGGATACGTTGCCACCGGGTCATTATCAGGTCTTTGTCGGGTTGTATCGCCCATCCGATGGCAGCCGTTTGCCCGTGGATGGGCAAGGGACGGACATCCTGCCAATCGGCAGCGTACAGGTGGAACCGCTTGAATCACGAATCACACGAATGGACGAATGACACGAATCTCGTCCGAAATAAAGAACATTCGTGAGATTCGTCAATTCGTGTCATTCGTGATGAAAAACCGGTCGCCTGGCCATGTACGTCGGGTAGAGTCGTCCAATACACAAGACCGTCTATGAGCAAACGTCACGCCGCACTGCTATTACTCGCCATTACCCTGCTGGCCGCCGGCCTGCGCGCGTGGCGGCTGGGCGATGTCCCGCCGGGCCTGTGGTGGGACGAGGGCCGTGACGATTGGGCGGCGCTGAACATCCTGCAAGGCGGCCCGCGGCCAGTCTACTTTACCGGCGTGTGTGCCGGCGTCGAGCCTTCGCACATCTATCTGACTGCGCTGTGGTTTCGACTGTTCGGCGTGCACTATCTGGCGGGGCGCTGGGTCTCGGCGCTGGCCGGCACGCTGACCGTCCCGGCACTCTACTGGGCCGCCGTCGAATGGCTCGGCCCGCGCCTGGGTACACCGCGTGCGCGCGCCGTCGGCCTGTTGGCCGCCGCATCGCTCGCCGTGTTCTTCTCGCATCTGCTCGTCAGCCGGATCGGCTTCGAGATCGTGCTGGCACCGGCCGGCAGCGTACCGACGATGGCCGCCCTGGGGCGCGGGCTGCGCACACGGCATCTGCACTGGTTCGCGTTGGCCGGGCTGACGCTGGGGCTGACGCTGTACACCGGGCCTACGGGCCGCGCTGCGCCGCTGATCGTTGCCGCCTGGATATTCGCGCTCCTGCTGTTGGACCGTACCACGCTGCGCGCTGCCTGGCCGGGCCTGATGCTGCTCATCGCCGTCACCGCCCTCACCTATTCGCCATTGGGCCTGTTCTATATACAGCATCCCGAGTGGTTCTTTAGCCGCATGCAGTATGTGACCAGCAATGCCCGCAGCGGGTTGCTCCCGCTACTTGCCAACATCTGGCGCACGATGCGCGCCCTAGTGATGTATGGCGACACATACCCCCGCCACAACCTGCCAGGGCGGGCGTTCCTCGATCCGATCCAAGCAACCTTGCTCCTCATCGGGCTGGGTCTCGTACTGCGGGAAGCGCACCGACGTTCCCAGGCACGAGAATGGCTGTTTGTCCCGCTCTGGCTGCTGATTGCACTGCTGCCTTCGGCCCTGACCGATGGCTCTCCCTCCTTCACGCGAGCGTTAGGCGCTGCACCACCCGCCGCACTGCTGATCGCACTGGGCGGTGAGTGTATGTGGCGGCTCATGCGTTCTGTGAAATGGAATTCGCGTCTACACCTACGGACAATGTTTCTGGTGTTGGCTTGTTCGGCCAGCGCTGCCTTGAGCGTGAACGATTACTTTGTCCGCTACCCGGCACGCCCAGAACTGTTCGACGCTTATCAGGTTGGCCTGTGGGAAACACTGCGCGAGGCGCAAGACGCTGCCCAAGTCGGTGTTGCCTATCTTTCACCTGTAGCCAGCGATCTCTTTCTGCCAACGGTGGACTTTGTGCTGCGTACGACACCGCAAATCCGTGCTTACGATGGCCGCGTGTGCCAGGTCTTTCCGCGGCAGGTGGAGCAGGAAGTGACTTTTGCACTGCTCGTGCTCGACGACCGTGCGAGCCTGCCCCGGTTGCAGGCCCTGTTTCCCACAGGCCAGGTCGTGCGCGAGATCGTGCATCGGCCGGAGCCATACCCCTTCGCCGAGATCTTTCGCGTGCCGGCCGGCGCCGTGGCCCAGATTGATGCTACACCCGTCCAGGTGCGCTTTGCCGATGCGGTCGAACTGATCGCCTACCGCGCCGAGACCATCGGCGATACGCTCGAGGTAACGTTGTACTGGCATTCGCTGGCGCCGATGACAATGGATTACACCGTGTTCGTCCACGTGCAGTCCGCAGGTCAAATGGTCGGTCAACTCGATAGCCAGCCCTGCGCCGGCACGTATCCGACTACACGCTGGAGGCCGGGCGAGGTGGTGATGGAACAGCGCCGGCTGCCGTTGCCTGCCACCGGCGCTTACGGCCTGTACGTGGGCCTGTACGATCTGGCGACGATGCAGCGGCTGCCGGTCACCGCCGCCGATGTCCCGTTCGCCGATAACCGCGCCCACATCGCCGCCGTCACAGCGCCGTGAGATCAACATGCGCAAGTCCCGCGTCGCTGTGCGCGTCGGAATCCCGAACCTGCTCAGGGAGGCACTCTACCTTCCAACAAGTTGAGATCCGGGGTTTGGAGGCCTGTTTATGACCGCGCTCAGTGCAATCTGAGGGTTACGAATGTCACAAGACTTTCAGCAAATATCCGTTCGCCCTTTCTCGGCCCGACACACCCTGTGCCTGGTCATTGCTTCCAACCTTTGTGCCCTTGGTGTCCTTTGTGGTAGAAAAAGATGGCAGCCCGAGCAGGCACTGGAAAGGTGCCGTGCCCTATGGCGGCAATATCCCTTCTGGATTGGCACTGCCGTCACCGGTGCGCTGGCGTTTATCTCCTACGGATTCGCCCTACACTTGCCTTTCCTTTTCGACGACCTGCCCATTATGACTTGGTTGAGCCACCACAACTGGATTGACATCTGGGCGCATTCGAGCGAGAATGCCTACTATCGCCCTTTGGCGTTCACGATCTATCAACTGGGACGATTGCTCCCGCCGGGCGCGCGGCAGGTCGCGCTGCATGCCGTCAGCCTCCTCGTTCACTGGGCTGGCGCGGTGCTCATGATGCTGTTTGCCCAAATGTGGGGCAAGGGCCGGGGGCAGGCGCTCTTGGCCGCGGTGCTATTCGTCGTGTTCCCCTTCACGTTCCACACCGTCCCCTGGATCACGGCACTCTCGCACCCACTGGTAGTCGCGCTGACCCTGCTGGCGGTCTATGCTGCGCTGCGCGCCGAGCGCGACAATGCGCCGGGCTGGTGGGGTACGAGCCTTCTGGCGACTGCGCTGGCGCCGTTCGCCCACGAGAGCGGCCCGATGTGCAGTGTTATCGTCGGCGGAGTGCTGCTGATCCGGCATGGGCTGCGTTCGCGGCGGCGTCTCACCGTCACCTTCTTGGGCGTTGCGTTCAACGTCGGCGGTGTGCTGTTGCGCAACATTATCCCCGGCGTAGGACGCGCACACTGGTTCGGTTTGAGTGACTGGCTGCAGAACACAATGTTCTTTCTGCACGGGCTGGTGTACCCGGTCACGCCCCTCATCGGTTGGCTGGTGCGCACGCGAGGCTGGCAGGATTTCAGACTGGTGCAAATCGCCGCTTTAGCCATTGGCATCGTGACACTCTGGCTGACCGGCCGCAGCCGCGATTGGCGCTGGGTCACCTCTGGCCTGTGGTGGTGGGCCTGCGGGGCGCTCCCGGCAGCCATCTCATTTCGCTACGGCGACCTGTACATCGCCCCGCGCCTGTACGCCCTCTCATCGGTCGGGGCCGTGATGCTGTGGGCCTATATCATCACCGAACTGGCCCGCGCCGTGCGCTACGTGTGGGGACGGCGGCTGGTCTGTGTGCTGTTCGCGGGCGCCATCGTGATCCAGAATGTCGCGTTTATCCATCGCCAGCGCACCCTGTTCGTGACGCTGGATCATCTCTACCAGAAGGTGCTACAAGCAGCAGAAGATGAGCAAAACGCGCCGCTCGGTTTTGTCAACCTGCCAACTTCGCTGGCCTGGCCCGACAAGACCTACGCGATGATCCTGGAGACCGTCATCTTTGTCCCGTACTACTCCAACGTGGGCCAGTTCATGGAGGTCAACCGGAAATGGCGGGCGTCGGACGCCGTGTTGTATCCGCCGGTCTTTCAGGACACTTACGAGGTATGGGGCATGGAGGGCGAGGGACTCGGCTGGGAACAGATGCGCCAGTTTGCCATCGAGCATCGCACGGTCTGGCTGACCCGCTATCAGGGCGTCGGGCGGTTCGTGCTGCGCGAGGTCGGGGCGATCACGCCAGATGCCGAGCCGGTCGCCGAGCCGCTGGCGCGGTTCGAAGGTGGGCCGGTGATCGAGTCCGCATCGGCAGCAGAGACCCCAGAGGGAGAATGGGCCATCACGTTGACCTGGTCAGCCGCCGGGCCGGTGGATGGCGACATTTTCGTCCACGTGCGCGATGCCAACCACAACCTGGTCACCCAGGCCGATGGCCCCGCGCTCGGGGGCATGGTGCCGATCTGGCTGTGGCAGGCCGGCGACCGCATCCGCGATGTGCGCTACGTGACCCTGCCGCCAAACGGCGGGCCCTATACCGTGCAGGTCGGCGTATATGATAGCGCGGGCCGTTTCCCCGCCTATGTCGGCGATACTCGCTGCCCAGAAGATGCGGCGCCTGTGGCAACAATCTTGCAGATGAACGCAAATGAACGCTGATCGGTCTCGTTTGCACCGGCTTCACCGGTTGGGCGACTGGCTCTTGTTGCCCGTCCTGGCGCTGGTAGCCATCCAACCCCTACTGGGCCATGCGCTGCCGCAGAGCGCCGATGGGTTGCTGCACTTGTATCGGCTGGCGCAACTCGATCGCGCTCTACGCCACGGTATCCTTTTTCCGCGCTGGGCGCCGGATATGGGCCTGGGCTACGGCTTCCCGCTGTTCAACTATTACCCGCCGCTGAGTTATTACATTGCCGAGGCGTTCCACCTGATCGGGCTGAGCACACAGGGCGCGTTGCAGGCCGCCTTTGCGCTGGCGATCATCACCGGCTGCGCGGGCGCCTACCTATGGGTGCGCGATCTGTTCGGACGGATGGCCGGGCTGGTCGCCGCCATCGCGTTCGCTTACGCGCCCTACACGCTCTTCAACGCCATCCATCGCGGCGCGCTGGCCGAGACGTGGGGATTGGCATGGATCCCGTTCGTGCTGTGGGGGTTGAGGCGGTCTGTGGCCCTCACCTCACCCCCAGGGGAAGTGGAGAGGGCCGGCCTTGTCTTGCCCCTACCCACGCTGTTCTACGCAGCGCTGCTGCTCACCCACAACATCACTGCCCTCATCGCCACGCCATTGTTCGTCACCTACGCCGCTCTCCTGTGGGCACTGCACGGGCACGGCGTCCGTCGTGCCCTGCTCCTGGGCGGGGCGCTGGCCCTGGGGCTGGGGCTGGCCGCGTTCTTCTGGGTGCCGGCTCTGTTCGAGCAAGGCTACGTGCAGACCCAGCGACTCCATGCCCTCGGCGACCTGGACTATCACAACAACTTTGTCGGCCCGGGCCAATTGATCGCCATCCCACAGCGGGCCGATCCGGCCCTCATCCACCCCACCATCCCCTTTGGCTTCGGGTGGCCGCAACTGGCGCTGGCGCTCGTAGGGCTGAGGGCTCTGCGACGCGTCGAGAGCCGGGAGGGGCGGTGGCACCTCGCCTTGCTCGGCCTGGGGCTTTTGGCGACCACCGTGATGGCGCTGCCCTGTTCGCTGCCGGTATGGGACGGCCTCCCGCTGCTGCGCTTTGTCCAATTCCCCTGGCGCTTCTTTGGCCCGGCGACACTCCTGCTGGCGGCTTTGGCCGGCGCCGGCACCACACGGCTACCCGGCCCAGAACGGCTGCGGCTGCCGATCATCCTACTCTGCACGGTTGCCTTCTCCCTCACCTGGCTCTTCCCGTGCTACAACCCGCCGCTGGCAGACCCCACGCCGCTCGATGTGATCACATTCGAGCGCGACACCGGATGGCTGGGCGCCACCTCGGCCGGCGATTATCTGCCCCTCTGGGTACAGCGATTGCCTCCGGCGGGAAGCCTCGTCACGGCGTACCAGGCAGGCAGCCACGACGGCGTCATATCCCGCCTGATGCCCGAAAGCCTGCCCACCGGCGCGCGGATCGTGGAAGCCCACTACGACCTCACCTCTGCCGATCTCACCATCGAGACGCCGCAGGAATTCACCGCCATCTTCGCCTGGTACTACTTCCCCGGCTGGCAGGGTCGGCTTGACGGACAACCGTTGGCCTTGCAACCTGCGGGTGAGCACGGCCTCATCGGTGCCCGCGTCCCCGCCGGCCGCCATCACCTGACCATCCACTTCGGCGATACCCCCCTGCGCCGTTGGGCTACTATCGTCTCTAGCCTCAGCCTGATCGTGCTGCTTGCTCTCCTGTTTGCCGGTCACCAATCGCCAATCGCCAATCGCCAATGCCGCACTCCCAACTCCACACCCCCTAATCCCCTACTCCCTACTTCCCTCCTCGCCCTCGCCCTCTTCTTGCTCAAAACCGTCTACCTCGACCGTCACGACTCCATCTTCCGCGCCTCGCGCTTCGACGGGCAAAGCATTGCCGGGATCCAGACGCCATTGCAGGTCAACTTTGACCACCAGATGATGTTGCTGGGTTATGACCTGGATGCCAATCGCGTTCGCGGTGACGGGACGCTCGATGTAGCGCTCTACTGGCGTGCCCTGCGTCCGCTGGATACCGACTACAGCATTGCGCTATATCTGCTGGATGAGCAGGGACTCTTGTACGGCCAACGCGACAGCCAACACCCGGCCGGCTACCCCACCTCGCGCTGGGAGACGGATGCCTATGCCCGCGACCTGCACCGGCTGGCGATCTGGCCCGGCACGCCGCCGGGGGAATACCGGCTCGTGACCTGCGTGTACGACGTCGAAACGGGCCATCGCCTGGACATACTCGACGCCGCGGGCGCCCCTGCCGGGACGACCTACCACCTCGCCTCTGTACAGGTGACCCGCCCCGCCCGTCCGCCCGCTCCCGATACCGTGGAGATGGGCCGGCGTCTGCAAGCCGATCTAGGCCCGTTGACCCTGGTGGGGGCAGATATGGACCGCGCCCAGGCCGCGCCGGGCGATCCGGTGATAATGACCCTCTACTGGATCGCCGACGAGACGCCCGCGCAGGACCTGACCGCTCGCCTCACCCTCCTTGCCGCCGACGGCGCCACAGCAGCCACCTTCGACCTGCCGCCCACCTCTGCTGCCCATCCCACCACTGCCTGGCGGGCCGGCGACCTGTGGCGGGGCGCCCACATCCTGCTTCTCCCCGCCCACCTAGAAAGCGGTGACTACACCTGGCACCTCACCCTCCTTCTTGCCCAATCTACCAACTACCAATCTACCAACCTACCAACTACCATCCACATCACCGCCCCACCCCACACCTTTGCCGCTCCTACGCCCCAGCATCCGCTCAGCGCCACACTGGGTGTACAGGCTACATTGCTGGGCTACGACTTGAGCACCGATACGCTCGCCCCCGGTCAACCGTTCACGCTCACACTCTACTGGCGTGCCGAGGCTACTGCCGAGATCGGCTACATCGTCTTTGCCCACTTGCTCGATCCCGCCAACCGCATCCACGCCCAGAGCGATCGCCCACCTGCCGATGGCATCCGTCCCACCACCGGCTGGCTGCCGGGCGAAATCATCCGCGACACCCACACCTTGACCGTCGCCGCCGACACCCCGCCGGGGCGCTATGTCATCGAAGTTGGCTTGTACGACCCCGCTACCGGAGAGCGCCTCCGCCTCTCCGACTCTCAAGACCACATCTTGCTCCCCACACAGGTGCAGGTAAAATGACCCAATCACGCATCACGCATTACCCATCACGCATTACGCATTACGCATCACGCATTACGCATCACGCATCACGCATTACGCATTACGCATCACGCATTACGCATTACGCATCACGCATCACGCATTACGCATTACGCATCACGCATTACGCATCACGCATCACGCACCGCCAACCGCTATCGTTCATTCATTGGTCATTGGTCATTCTGTCGCTGTGCCTTGTCGCCATCCGCCCCTGGATGCGCCTGGAACTGGTCTGCTCCGATGACATCTCGCTGCATCTCTTGCGTGCGGCGCAATTGGAAGCGCTGCTGCGTCAGGGCGTGCTCTACAGCCGGTGGGCACCGACGATGGCGCAGGGCTATGGCTACCCGTTCTACAACTTTTACGCGCCGCTCTCCTACTACGTCGTCGCGCTGCTCACCCTGGCCGGACTCGCCATCTGTCCGGCGTTGTTCGTGGCTTTTGCCCTGGCACCGGTTGGGGCCGCGCTGGGCGCCTATCTGCTGGCGCGGGATCACGTCGCGCCGCGCAGCGCCCTCGTCGCCGCGGTCGCCTACGCCTATGCGCCGTATTTGGCCTACGACGCCTACTTTCGCGGCAATCTGGCCGAGACGTTCGCCTGGATTTTCCCGCCGTTTGCGCTGTGGGCCATCGGGCGATTGGCGCGGTCTGAGGGACACGAATTCACCCAGGTCGCACGAGTTTTTCCCTCCCTGATCCGTGTTCATCCGTGTTCATCTATGTCCGAGAAATTGCCGCGACTTGGCTCGATGTCGCGCTACCTGGCGCTCACGGCGCTGGCCTACGCCGCCATCCTGCTCACCCACAACGTCTTCGCCCTCATCTTCAGCCCGCTCCTCGCCGCCTACGGCTTGACGATGGCGTTCACGCTGCCGCCTGCATCGGCACGTCTGCGCCGCCTCGTCGCCGTCGCAGCCGCCTGCCTGCTGGGGCTTGGGCTGGCTGCGTTCTTCTGGCTGCCGGCGCTGGCCGAGCGCGGCTACGTCCACAGCGACCGGCTGCTCGTCCCGCCCGTCTTTGTCTACTGGAACAACTTTATTGACTGGCGTGAACTCTTCGCGCCGCCACAGGCGATCCATCCCGATCTGATGAACCCTTCGCCGATGCGCGGTCTGGGTCTCGTGCCCACCCTCCTGGGCCTGCCGGCGTTGGTGGGCCTACGGCGTTTCCGTGACCGTGCCCACCGTGTCCAGATCGCCTTCTTTGCCGTGACGCTCGCCCTGTACGCCTGGCTGACCACAGCCAGCAGCCGCTTCGTCTGGGATCACCTGCCGCTGATCGAGTACGTGCAATTCCCCTGGCGGCTGCTGGGGCCGGCAGCCCTCTGTCTCGCAATGCTGATCGGGATGGCCGCCGATCTCCTCCCGGCCAAGCGACGCGGCTCGCTCGCGGCGGCTTTGGTCATCCTGCTCCTGGTGCTCGGTGCGCTGTTTTGGCTCGATCCGCGCTATTGCCCGTGGGGGGAATCCTTCAGTAGCGCCGACGCCATCATCGCCTTCGAGCATCACACACACGTCATCGGCACGACGGCCAAGGGGGAGTACCTGCCGCGCGCGGTGGAGATGATGCCCGAAGAGGATGCGACGACGCCGCTGGCCCTGTCGAGTGTACCAACCGGCACCGTGATCGTTCAGCAACAGGCCGTGCCCGTCGGCGCAGAACTGGTCATCACCGCGACCCGGCCATTCACCGCCACCTACAACGGCTTCTACTACCCCGGCTGGCGGGTCACGATAGATGGCAACGTCGTCCCCATTGCCGTCGAGCCGCTCTATGGCCGCATCACCTTCCGGGTGCCGGAGGGCAGCCACCGCGTCTCGGTGCGCTTTGGCGAGACCCCCTTGCGCCTCGCCGCCGACGGGGTCTCCGGCGCCTGCCTGCTGCTGACATTGGGCTTACCGTTCGTTCGTAGTGGCGGCTTTAGCCGCCGGACAAAAGTCGTCACTACGAATCAAATCTCCTGGGCCTGGGCCTTGTGGGGGCTGGCGTTGCTTGGACTCGTCACACTGCTCTACCGCGTGGATACGCCGCTGCGCACCCCGGCATTGCGCGACGGCCGCCTGCCCGGGCTGGACGTGGAACTGAATGCGCCCTTCGAAAACGGGCCAACGTTGCTGGGCTTAAACCGGCCCCAGCAGATGACGGTGCCATCCGGCGGACGCATCCGGCTGGACCTGTTCTGGACGGCGTGGCAGAGGCCGCCACGTCGTTACCAACACACGGTCAACATCCTCGACTCGGCCGGGCTGCGCTGGAACCCTCTCGACACCTTGCCGCCGCGCAACTTTCGCGAGCCGCCCGACACCTGGCTGTGGGACCCCGGGTTCTACGCCCAGGATAGCCACTACATCGAGCCGCTCCCCGGCACGCCGCCTGGCATCTACAACTTGAGCCTGATACTGTTCGACCTGGAGACATTAGCGCCGCTGCGCGTCCTGGAGGCCAACGGTCAGCCCGGTCCGCCCGCCCTGCCGCTGGGTCCGATCACCGTGACCCGCCCGTTGCGCCGCCCCGACCCGGATGAGATCGCGATCCAGTACCGGCTGAACGCCGACCTGGGCACACTGACGCTGGTGGGGGTTGACGTGGATCGCGCCGAGGCCGCGCCAGGCGATCCGGTCCTCGTCACACTCTACTGGCTGGCCGATGAGACGCCCGCCATAGACCTGAGCGCTCGTCTGGCGTTAATCGCCGCCGATGGCTCGGTCGCCGCTGCGTTCGACCTGCCGCCCACGTCCGCCTCTCACCCCACCACGGCCTGGCAGGCGGGCGACTTTTGGCGCGGGCAACACGCCTTCCGCCTGCCCGCCCGCCTACAAGATGGCGACTATACCTGGCTGCTCACCCTCCTCCCAATCTCCCAATCTACCAACCTACCACCTACCAACTTACCAACTACCAATCTACCAACTACCAATCTACCAACTACCAATCTACCAACTACCAATCTACCAACTACCATCCACATCACCGCCCCACCCCATACTTTCACCGCGCCATCGTCGCAACACATAGTGGGCGTCACCCTCGGCGGACTGGCGACGCTGGTGGGATTCGACCTGAGCGCGGAAGAGATCGAGCCGGGGGACACCCTCACCGTCACGCTTGTCTGGCGGGCAGAAGCCGAGACGACCACCGGTTACCGCGTGTTCCTGCACCTCATCGGGCCCGACGGACGGCTTGTGGCCCAATCGGATGGCGAACCGGCGAACTGGACCCGCCCCACCACCGGCTGGTTGCCCGGTGAATACATCGCCGACGAGCGTGTGCTCACCATCCCGCCGGACGCCCCACCCGGCTCCTACACGCTCTTCACCGGGTTGTACATTCCCGATGGCGTGCGGCTCAAGGCCGCAGACGGCAGCGATGCCATTACCCTCATCACGCTTTCGGCGGAGGCTCCGTGACCAAGGTGCCAATCGCTAATCGCCTATCGCCTATCGTAACCCGCCATTGGTCATTGGTCATTGGTCATTGGTCATTTGCCTTTCTTGCCCTTGCGCTCGCCGTCCTGCCTGCCGCAAGCCCCTACTTTGGCGCCGGACTGCCGCGCACCAACGACGCGCTCCCGCACCTCTACCGCGCGCTGGCGCTCGACCGGTTGGTGCGGGCAGGCATCCTGTGGCCGCGCTGGTCGCCCGATCTCGTGCACGGCTATGGCTATCCGGTGTTTAACTTTTTCCCTGCGCTGTCGCACTATCTCGTCGTCCTGTTCCACCTGACCGGCCTGTCGCTGACTACTGCATACCGCGCCGCCGTGCTGGCCCATTTCATCCTGGCAGCCTGGTTCACCTACCTGCTGGCGCGCGACCTGTTCGGCCCGGCGGGCGGCTGGGCAGCGGCGCTGGCCTACGTCTACAGCCCCTACTTCCTGTACGATGTGATCGTGCGCGCGGGCCTGCCGGAAAGCCAGGCGCTGGCCTTTTTCCCACTGTTGCTGCTTGCCTTGCGTCGGGCAACCCTGCGCGGCAGGCGCTGGATCGCGGCCGGCGCACTGGCCTTTGCCGCCGTCTTTCTCAGCCACTTTCCCATCACCACCCAACTTTCCATCCCGATCGGCCTCATGCTGGTGTGGCTGGGCTGGCAAGAAGGGTGGCGGAATCTGTGGAGACCGCTCGCCGGGCTGGCGATTGGCATTCTGCTCACCGCGGCGTTCTGGCTGCCCACGCTGGCCGAAGTACAATACGTACGCACGAGCCTCAGCATCAGCCAGGGTTATGACTATCAGGACAATTTCCTGACGCTGTGCGAACTGCTCGCCTGGCCGCGCCTGCCGGCCGATCCGGCGTTAGTCAACCCGCCGGTCGTGCGCGCGCTGCCGCAGATCGTGTTAGCGCTGGCAGCGCTCGGCCTCATCGGACGCTGGCGAGGCCTGAGCCGCGCCGCACGCCTGCAGGTCGGATTGTGGGCCGGCATCCTCACCGTCTGCACGGTGTTCATCACCCCGCTCTCACGCCTCGCCTGGGACCACGTCGCGTTGCTCAACCAGACGCTCTACCCGTGGCGCTTCCTGGGGCCGGCGTCGCTGGCCGGAGCCTTGCTGCTGGCCGCCGCATTCGCAGAGGCGGCTCATAAAGGCGCAACACGGAGGCATCCTCTGGGATTCCCCAACTTGTTGGGGCTTCCCCTTGCACTCACCACACTGCTCATTGCAACCGCCGCCGTCCCCTGGCTCTACCCGCCCCGCGAGCCGGTACCCGAATCGCCCACCATCGCCAACCTGGTCGCCTTCGAACAGCCACCGCTCTTTATCGGCACGACCACCCTGGGCGAGTTTCTGCCCCGCTGGGTGGAAGAACTGCCCGATACGAGCGAGTTGGCCGCCCGCCTGGCCGCCGGCGAATCGCCCGATCGGCTCTCAGTGCCCGACGGCGTGACGGCCCACCTGCTGCACGGCGCCGCGCTCGACGCCACTTACCGCATCACCGTCACCGTCCCGACCACGCTGACCTACCGCCAGTTCTACTTCCCCGGCTGGCAGGCCTCGCTCGACGGCGAACCGCTCCCCGTCCACCCCAGCCAACCGCACGGCCTGATCCTGCTGAACGTCCCGGCCGGCGAACACACCCTGCGTATCCGCTTCGGCTCGACCCCGCCGCGCACACTCGGATGGATACTGAGCGCCCTGGGAACACTGCTTCTCCTGGCCGTTCTCACACCCCCTCCAACCAACCAACCAACTAACCAACCAACCAACCAACTAACCAACCACTATTTAGCCCTGGCCGTCCTTGTCCTCCTCCTCAAACTATTCTTCGACAAGGTAGACACCCCGCTGCGCCAACCGATGCTGGGAGCGGAAGGGCTGCGCGGCGTCCAACATCCCCTGACCCTGGACTTGGCCGGTGAACTGGGCCTACTTGGCTATGACCAGTCCGCGGAAAGCATCTCTGCCGAGGACGACATAAGGCTGACCCTGTACTGGCGCCCTTTGCGCCCTATCGGCGTCGTCTACATCCCGGTGGTGCACCTCGTGGACGCGAACGGCCTGGCGTGGGATGCCGGTGCCGTACGTCCGCGCGACTGGCGCTTTGTGCCGGGCACCGACTTTTGGCCGCTCGACGGTTACGTGATGGACCCCTACATCTTGCGCCTGGCCGACGGCACCCCGCCCGGCCAATACACATTCCGTGTCAGCCTGGTGCGCCGCGACACCGGCCAGACCGTCGCCGAGCGCGACCTGGGCGCACTCGTCGTCGCCCGACCCGCGCGTGGGGAACGCCCGCTGGAAGAGGGGATGACACCGGCTGCGGCGACCTGTACGTGGGATGGCTTGCGCCTGTTGGGCAGCCGCACCGACCGGAGCGAGGCAGCGCCGGGGGATCCTGCCCGCGTCACGCTACTGTGGCAGGTCACGGACCCCGTCCCCGACGGACAAGCGACGCTCTACCTGGTCACAGCAGACGGCGCCAAGATTCTGACCACAACGGTGCCCGTCGCAGCCAACTATCCCCCCGATCGCTGGCAACCCGGCGACCGGCTGCGCACCGAGATCCTGCTGCGCCTGCCCGCACGCACCCCCGACGGCCAACACACCTGGCTGGTACAACTCGGCGCTCAAGCCCCGGCCTGGCCCGTCGGCGCTCTCCGTGTCTATGCCCCACAGCGCCTCTGGGCCGCACCCCCACTCGCCATCCAGACCGACACCCTCTTGGGCAACATCGCCACCCTTCTCGGCGCCGACCTCCGATCGACAACCTGCGACCTGCAACCTGCAACCTGCAATTTGCAATCTGCAATCTGCAATCCGCAATCCACCATCACCATCACCCTCGCCTGGCGTGCCGAGGCCGAAACAACCACCAGTTATCGGGTCTTTCTCCATCTGACCGGCCCTGATGGGAGCATCATCGCCCAATCGGACGGCGAGCCGGCGAACTGGACACGCCCCACCACCGGCTGGCTGCCCGGCGAGATCGTACTGGACGAGCGGGCGCTGACCATCCCTACCGGCACCACCCCGGGCGCGTACACCCTCTCGTGCGGCCTGTACGACGTGGCAAGCGGCGCGCGCCTCACCACCGCCGACGGCGCCGACACCATCTACCTTGCCACCGTCACAGTCCGCTGACTCGCCAACTCGCTGATTCGCCGACTCTATGGTATACTACGCCCCCGTGCAACAGATCGAACGCCGTCAACTCATCGGCATCTTTCTCATCAGTGCCGCTGCGCTCACACTAGAGATCGTGCTCACGCGCATCTTTTCCGTGACGATGTGGTACCACTTTGCATTCCTGGCGATCTCGATGGCGTTGATGGGCAGCGCCACGGCTGGGGTAGTGCTCTACTTCTTCCCCAGACTGACTCAACCTGAGCAGGCACGACATTGGATCGGCCTTGCCTCGCTGGTGCTCGCCCTTGCGGTGCCTGTCACGCTCACCCTGTACCTCCGGATTCCCTTCCAGGCCAGCCTGGTGCGCAGCAACCTCCCGGCACTACAGATCCTTTGGTTGGCGCTCATCTACCTCGACCTGACGGTGCCGTTCTTCCTCTCCGGCGCGGTACTCTCGTTGGCCCTTGCCGCCTGGCCGGAGCAAGCCGGGCGTGTCTATTGGGCCGATCTGAGCGGTGCAGCAGCCGGCTGCCTGTTCAGCATCGCAGCGTTGGACGCGCTGGGTGGAGCGGGAGCAGCGTTGGCCGTCGGCGTGGTAGCCGCGCTGGCCGCAGTCGCCTTCACGTGGAGGCTAGGGCGCCGGCAGTGGCTCACCATCGTAACGGCACTGGCGCTCGCACTCCTGGCCGGGGGTAACGCCCGGCTTGGGTGGTTGACCATCACCACCAACAAAGGAGGCGCGCCGGAACCGCCGCGCGTCTATGAACATTGGAACGCCCAGTCGCGCATTAGCGTCTACGAAACATCCCATTACCCCTTCTTCTGGTCGGTGGACATCCGCTATTGGGACAAAGTGATCCAGGAAGGACGTTTCCTCAACCACGCCTTGCTGCTGATTGATGCGACAACGGGCACGCCGATCCAAGAGTTCCATGGCTGGCTTCACGAGGTCGAGTTCCTGCAATACGACCTCACCTCCTTCGTGTACCACTTGATACCCCAGCCCCAGACACTGGTGATCGGCCCCGGCGGCGGGCGCGACGTGCTGGCGGCGTTGGCTTCCGGCGCACCGCATGTCACCGCGGTCGAGGTCAACCCGGCTATTGTCGCAGCCATGCGCGGGCCGTTCGGCGACTTTTCAGGCCACCTCTACGACCGCCCTGACGTGACCATCGTAGTAGACGACGCACGCGGCTACATTGACCGCAGCCCTGAGCATTATGACGTGATCCAGGCCTCGCTCATAGATACGTGGGCCGCAGGCGGCTCCGGCGCATTCGCCCTGTCTGAGAATAGCCTCTACACGGTGGAAGCATTCCGCACTTACTACGATCATCTGACCGACCGCGGCATGCTCGCCATCTCCCGCTGGTACCTCACCGAGCGGCCCGCCGAGACGATGCGCCTCGTTTCCACGGGCATGGCGGGCTGGGCGCGCGCAGGTGTGGCCGATCCGCGACAGCACGTCGCCGTGGTTGCCCGCCCCAATGCTCTCGGCCAATCGGAAGGGTTAGCGACGGCGCTCTTCAAGCGCACCCCGTTCACGCCGCAAGAGATCGCGATCCTGCAGGAAAAAGCCGCCGAACTCGGCTTTACTGTGTTGTACACGCCGGGCCTCCTGCCCAAGGACGACGTGGGGCGTTTCATCGCTGCAGATGACCGCGCTACTCTCATCACGCGCTACCCACTCGACATCTCTCCTGCCACCGACGACCGGCCGTTCTTCTTCAACCTGGTCCGCTTTGGCGACTTGTTCGATCCGGCGCTCAAGAGTGGCGTCTATCGCACCAGCATGGAGGCAACTCTGATCCTGGCGATTGTGCTGGGCCTGACGACGGCGATGGGGACGCTGTTCGTGATTGCCCCGCTATGGCTAGGTGCCCGGCGGCGCGGGTTACCGCGCCCGTCGAGCCGGCTGCTGGCTTACTTTGGGCTACTCGGCGTAGGCTTTATGCTCATCGAAGTCCCCACCGTCCAGCGGCTCACGGTCTACCTGGGCCGACCGGTTTATGCCCTGGCGATCGTGCTATTCTCGCTTCTGCTCTTCAGCGGCCTGGGCAGCCTGTGGAGCGCGTGCTGGCCTCTGCGGAACTCACGCTGGCCGAAATGGTTGTTCTTCCTGCTGACCGCACTGGCAACGTTGCACGCCATCGGGGGCGATTGGGCAGCACACGCCACCCTGGGATGGCCGCTCGTGGCCCGGCTGGTCATCACGCTGGCACATCTGGCGCCGCTAGGGTTGTTGATGGGCATGCCTTTCCCATTGGGGATGCGCTGGGCCGGCACACACCGCCCCGGCGTGGCACCGTGGCTGTGGGGCATCAACGGCGTCGCGTCGGTGCTCGGATCAGCACTGGCTATCGCCCTGGCGATCCACGTGGGGTTTCGTGTTACCATGCTTACCGCAGCCGCGCTCTATGCGCTGGCAGGCGTGGCGTTGGCGTGGGAGACGCGCTAACCGTCACAAGAATCTGCCGGTGAAGGTTGGCTTCCATGTCCAGGGCCACTTCGAACCCATCTCTCCACATCGCCTGTGGGGTATTTGCTTTCCTCTTCGCCGCATACCTGCTAACTTACAGCGGCCGCATTCACGCCGTGGACGAGGCGTACATGCTGGCCGTCACCGAGAGCCTCAGCAAAGGACGCCTGGATACTAACCAAGTCGCTTCGCTGCAGTGGGGATTCGATCGCATCGGACAGGTGGGCACATTCGCGCCGTCAGGGGACGTGTTCTGCAAAAAGGGAATTGCTGTCTCGTTGTTCGGCCTACCTCTATTCTGGCTATCCTCCACTCTCCTAGGGAAAGGCGCCGTCCACGCGGCACTCTTGACCAATGCTATACTGACCGCCCTGACAGGCAGTGTATTGTCCTGTTTCTTGACCGCACTTGGGTTCTCAAGGCGAACATCCATAATCTGTTCCCTGATCTTTGGCTTGGGCACGCTCGCATGGCCCTATGCGCGCCTGTTTTTCGCCGAGCCTAGCGCTGCTCTGGGATTGTGCCTGGCGCTTTATGGATGCTCGCTCTTCCACCGCGCGCAGAGTTTTCGGGCGGCATCTCTGTGCGGGTTGGGACTGGGCATCGCTATAGCGGCGTTCTCCGCCGGCATAATAGCCTGTCCGATCCTGGGGGGAGGGTTAGTTGGCAGCGCGATCTTTTCAGGACCCGGCCAATCACGATGGGAACGATTGTGGAAGGCCACCGTGGGAGGGCTGGTGGGTTTGGCGGGCCCGCTGATCATAGTCGGCGTGTACAATTACCTCCGGTTTCAGTCTCCGTGGAACACGGGATGGACCCTGTTCATCGAGCAGGACTTTAGACCATCGCTCCACATAGGGCTGATCGGGTTGCTAACAAGTCCGGCACGCGGGCTGTTTGTCTACTCACCGGTACTTGCGCTGACACTCCCGGGCTTTCCGTTGGGATTACGCAGGCACAAATTCGAGAGCGTTCTGACCGCGCTGGTGGTGACTGTCTACATTGGCTTCTATGCAACATGGAAGAACTGGCACGCCGGGTGGTCTTGGGGACCACGATATCTGATACCCTTGCTGCCCTTGATGGTCATCCAAATGGCTGCACCCTGGGAGAAGCTACAGAACCGGCATTTCACCGCCTGTTCCGTACTCGCCACGCTCCTTACTGCCGTTTCGATTCTTGTTCAGGTAGTTGGCGTGTCCGGGAACTATGTCGAGACCGAATTTGCACTCAGCGAGAGGTTCGGCACCCAAGGAGACACCTGGTTCTACAGAGGCCGCGAGGCCCTGTTCAGTCTCACCCAGTCCCCCATAGTCGTGCAGGCCCAAAGAACGATCCAGGGACACCTCGATTGGAGTTGGATCGCGCATGAGCAAGTGGATGGCCTAGCCCTAGGACTGTGTATACTGGCGCTGGTAGCAAGTACAACCGTCTTGTGGACAGCCTACGTTTCTGCGCCAAGGTTTCGCCTAATCGCCGCCCTAGCAGGCCTCACCTTGCTCGTGAGCACATCCGGTGTAGTCATACGCGCGGCCATCAGGCCTCTCTACGATATCGAACCCGATGGCCGTTTGGAAGTCCTGTCGTACATCGTCCGCCAAACAGAACCAGGCGATGCGCTGGTATCCACCGTGCCGTACTTGTACGAACTGATGATGGACCGTTACCCGCGTCTGCCGCCCGTTTACGGCTTTCCCCGTCAGGCAGAGTACCCAGAAACCCAGCGCCTGATAGAGCAGGCCGCACAACGTCATCCGCGGTTATGGTTCCTGAGTGTCTGGACCTCTCCGGCTGACCCCGAGAATCGCCTCGAGTTCTGGCTTGCCCAACACACCTTTCCCCTCCGAACCTGGGAATTCGGTGGACATCGCCTCACCTTGTTTACGACTCCGACACAGCCCGCAACCGGCTTGCCTGCCAGGGTCACCTTTGCCGATAGCCTGAGACTAGAACGATTTACCACTATGAGTAGGAACACGAAACATGGCACGCTTCTGCAACTAGCACTCGAATGGCGTTGCCTTCAAGCAGTGGAGCGGGATTACCAGGTGTTCGTCCATGTGTACGACCGAGAGGGCAACATCATCCGGCAAGCCGACCATGCCCCTGTAAGTGGATTTCGTACTACATCCGCATGGTTGCCGGGCGAGTTGGTAACAGACCGCATCGCACTGGAACTGCCTCTCGATACGGGGCACGGCCAATACCGGCTGGCTATAGGGTTATATGATCCGCTCACCGGAGAGCGGCTGGCTGCGTTCTCCGAATCAGATGGGCTAGCGTTGCCAGACGGCCGTGTGTGGCTAAGCGCACAAGAGGAACCATGATGCGTCGGTCAACCTACCCTCTCCCTCTCCGCTCCTTGCTGCCGATGATCGGCGTCCTCCTAGTCACTGCCTGGCTCTACGCCCCGGCGCTGGGCTTTGGCTTCATGTGGGACGATCCCACCTGGTACGGCCGAGTGATGGGCAAATCACTTGCCGAACTCCTCCGGCCAATGCTCGATTACCAGTTCTACCGGCCGGGTGTGGCGCTGTACAACCGCCTCTTTATGAGGCGCGACCAAACCTTCTCCGCGCCCATCATGCACGCCGTCCAGATCGGCTGGCACTTGCTTGACGTCGCCCTGGTCTATGCACTGTGCCGGCGGCTCAAGGCGGGAGACGGGATAGCACTGGCCGTAGCAGGAATAGTCGCCTGCTTTCCGTTCTCGCACCAGGCAGTCGCCTGGGTCGCACCCCAACAGCCCATGGTGGCTGCGCTCCAGAATGGCGCCTGGTTGGCCTACCTGGCCTCGCGTCATCGCGGAAAAATACGCTTGCCCTCAGCGATCCTGAGCCTGGTGCTCTTTGCGCTCGCTCTGGCCATCCAGGAGATCACGGCGGCGCTGGCACTCACACCCTTGCTGATGGAACTTGTCTTGCGCAGCACACGCAAGCCCCTCCAAAGTCTAGTTTCCGGCACCAAACGCGACGGACGCCCTGGTCTATCGGGATCTCCCCGGCTGAAGCAGGGCCTCCGGCTCAGTTTCGCACCGAGAACCGGTCTAGGACTCATCTTGACCTACCCGCTCATCGCAGCCATCTTTGTGCTCGCCTGGCGCACACTGCCCCGCCCACCAGGATACCCGGATTGGGGATTCAGGCCACAGGTGATCGGCTATTTCTTGCAGGGTTTCGTCTTCCCCTTGCTAGGACGGGTGAGGGGCTACGCTCCGGGCCAGACCGTGCCCTTCGCGCTGCTCGCAACGGCAAGCGGCCTGGCTCTTGCCGCGCTGTTGACCGCCACGTGGCGCGCCGGAAGGTTGCGCCTGGCGCTGTTCGGGCTGGCACTGGCACTACTGGGAAGCGGCCCCTCCGCTGCTGGGCTGCGCTATGAGTACACATGTGCCTCGGCACGGCTGCTCTATTATTCCGCCCCTGGCGTGGCCCTGCTGTGGGCCTGCGCGCTTCTGCCGCCATCCACCGGCACCTGGAGCCGCCGACTGTGGCGCACCGGTGGCGCAATCGTGTTTGGCCTCGTTATCCTGCAAAGCGTGCTGCTACTGACCGGCTTCCAGCGGATGTACGCGGCCGGCGCAGCACACATGGCGGAATTCATCCGGCTCGCACAGCATGGCGAGCGACTGCTGTTCGTCAACTTCCCCGACCAATTCACGCCCAAGCGCCCACCCTACCCGATGGGTTACTGGGGCATGCTCCTGGCCCCTGGCTCGGTGGACCTGGGAGAGTTCTCCGCCCTTGCCACCGGCCGGCGTCCCATCACCTTCTCCCGCCGCATGCCCTGGGTAGACGGCGAGATGCGTGACGCCGGCCCCTACCTGGTAGACATGCGCGGTGAACAGGTGCCGGCCGACCAACTGTACCAACTGGCCCATCAGGTGGACCGAGTCTACCTCTCGCGCTACCTCACCGATGGCACCTTCTCCCTCCAATGGGCCGGCGCCGTCGTCTCGCCGACGCCGGCTGCCCAAGCGTGCCGGTTGGCCGTCTTTAGCCAGACGCTCTGCCTTCAAGACGCTCAGGTGGAAGCGCAAGCCAATCAACTGAGCGTCACGCTGACATGGATCGGCCTCGCCGGAGCGCAGCCGAACGACACCATCCTCACCCACCTGGGGCAGGTGGGCCAGCCGCCCGTGGCCCAGGCCGACGGGGACCCGTGGCTGGGTGTCCTCCCTCTAACCCTGCTACAACCGGGTGACACAATCCTTGATCACCGCATTATCCCCCTACCGGCGACGCTACCTCCCGGCCAATATGCTATCCGCATCGGGCTCTACAACCGTGTCACCGGCGAGCGCATGCTCGCCAGCACGCCGCAGGGCGAGCCACTACCGGATAATGCGATCACCATTGGTTATTTCCCATAGAGCACACACGCTCTACGATGGGGGCAGTCTTTATCTAAGAACACTATGAACGCACAAGAGTTGCCTGTCAGGATCTCGGTCATAATCCCCGCGTTCAACGAACAAGGAATAATCGGCCAGACCGTTCAAGAAACAGTACGAGCACTGACCGGGTGTGACTATGAGATCGTTGTGGTAGACGACGGCAGCCATGATGGCACCCGCGCAGAGGCGCGGCAGGCTGCAGAGGGCAATGCACGGGTCCAAGTCGTCGGCTATGATAAAAACGAAGGAAAAGGCTGGGCGCTGCGATATGGCTTCGAGCAAACCGATGGTGACCTGGTGGCCCTGCTGGATGCCGATCTAGACCTACATCCCGCGCAACTCTGGACCCTATGGAAGGTCATGCAGGAAACCGGCGCCGATGTGGTCATCGGCTCCAAACAGCACCCGCAGTCCAGGGTGAACTATCCCTGGCAGCGGCGCATGATCAGCACCGCATATTTCCTCTTGATCAGGTGGCTGTTCGGGTTACCTCTGCGCGATACACAGACCGGCCTAAAACTATTTCGACGCCAGGTTCTGCAGGACGTCTTTCCCCGAATGCAGGTCAAGGGTTTTGCGTTCGATCTGGAACTCCTGGTGGCCGCCGATCGCTTTGGCTACCGGACGGTCGAGGCGCCTGTCGTCGTGTCATTTCGACACCCCTACGGCACCCATGTCGGCTGGCGGACGATCGGCCGTGTATTCTTGGACACAGCGCACATATTCTACAAGTCCAGTTTTTGGAAATGGCTTGAGCCCAGCCCAAGAGACAAATTCTGGATGCTCACCCTTGTCGCGGGTTTGATGACGGCCGGTTTCGGAGCCGCACACTGGCTAGCCTTGCACGTCATCTCCAAATCATCCACCCTGGCCCGCATCCTCACGCTACAGTTCATGGATACCCGGGTGCGCGACTGGCTGATGATCGGGCTCGGCTCGATACTCGTTATACTGGCCCTCGTCGCGCTCAACAAGAGCCTGCTGAAAGCGTTCACTCGCCCTGACCGCGGCGATTTGGCTGGTATCATCCGCCGCCACATAACTGCCGATATTGAAGAAACCCAGAAGCAGTGATAGCGGCCATTTGACGGCCTCCCTACTCCGCCATATAATGTGGTGTTGAACAACTCAGCAGGGGACTTGGAACCGACCTATGCAACGAACCGGGATCGAAGACGGCGGACTCATGAGGGTTGCATTTTCGGCAAACGCCATAATAGTCTGGCTAGTTGCCACATGGCTGACAGCGTGTAGCCCCGCTTCAACCGTCTCGACAACGGGCACGTTGCCTGTCGCCACTCCCCTCAACATACCGTTGTTCGCCACGCCGCCTGCCCCTGCTGCCGCCATACTGTCTCCGGTCTCGCAAGAGGCCGATAGAATCGCCTTTCTCTCCTCTCGCGAGGGTGGATGGGGACTCTGACCACTTTGGATGGAGCCACAGTTGTCAAACTGAGCGATAACAGCATGGCGGCCTCGCGCTTCTCCTGGTCACCCGACGGCAAATATATCGCGTTCATGGGCGTGCGTAACGACCGAAGGGATATCTATGTGGTGGATGCGAATGGAGGCATCCCTGTCCAACTGACCGCTCACTCCGGGTACAACCACTGCCCCTCCTGGTCGCCGGACGGAAGCCGTATCGCGTTCCTGTCCAATCGTGATGGGCGCTGGGGACTTTATGTGATGCACGCGAACGGAAGCAATGTCATCAGGCTGGCCGATACAGACCTGGGTGATTATCCTCCCAGGTGGTCCCCAGATGGAGAACGCATAGCATTCATGGGCTGGGATCATGGCAGCGAGATCTATCTGGTTCAAGCCGATGGCAGCGGCCTTACTCAACTGACCATCAGCCGATGGAATAACGTAGCGACTCCTCCACCGATCGATGCTATGAGTGTAGAGCCCAATTGGTCACCAGATGGAGAACGCATTGTGTTTATGGGCCTCCGGGATGATCCCTTTGCCTCGTTTGGGATATACGTGGTAAGCGCAGATGGGGGCGATCCCCTCAGGTTGACCAGTCAGGACATGCCAACCACTTGGCACCCCGTCTGGTCGCCGGATGGGAGCCGCATCGCCTTCACGGCTGGAACCCGCGATAACGCCGGGATCTACACGATCCATCCTGATGGCAGCCACCCGGTAAAGTTGGCGGACATTGATGACCCAGATATCTATCTCGCCTGGTCGCCGGATGGAAAGCGCATTGCGTTCGAGTCCAGCGACGGCAGCAATAGGGATATCTATGTAGTGGATGTGGGTAGTGGCGACATTCTCAGGGTGACCGATGACGAGGCCTATGCTTGTTACCCCAGTTGGTCGCCGTAGGATTTGTCAAAACGACCGGTGCCCGGTATGAGCGCACCCTATCGGCGCGTTTCAGAGCACTAGAGCAAAAGTCGCTGAGCGCGCATTGACTTTGCCGGGGACTTGGGTTAGGCCGCGGTGCGCTCGTGTTCAGTTCAAGAAAGGGACACTCACTATGGACCGCAGACGTAGATCGAGTCTGGCTGCCGGGCTGGTACTGATCCTGCTCGGTGCACTGTTCCTGGTAGTACAGTTCCAGCCAGGATGGCAACGCTGGCTGGACTGGCCAATGATCGTTATCGGCGTGGGGGCATTCCTGCTGTTATTCGGCCTGCTGATGGGAACGCCGGGCATGGCCGTGCCGGCCTGCATCGTCGGCGGCATTGGCGGCTTGCTGTACTGGCAGAACGCCACCGGCAACTGGGCGAGTTGGGCCTATGCCTGGACCCTGATCCCCGGCTTTGTCGGCGTGGGTGTGGTCCTGGCCGCTGCGCTCGGCGAGGGAGACCGCAAGGCGGTAAGCGGTGGCCTGTGGCTCGTCTTCATCAGCCTCGCGCTATTCACCGTCTTTGGCTCATTCTTCGGCACGTTGGGTTTTCTGGGCAACTATTGGCCGGCGCTCCTGATCCTGCTGGGCCTCTTGATCCTGATGCGAGCGCTGCTCCGCCGGTAGACCACACCAAGATAGAGTAGGACAGTCTGGCGACTATTGAGCAGATCCGCGCGGCGTTGCGCAAGCCTCTGCCGGGCGCTAGGGCGCAGGCGATAATGGCGCCATCCCTGCCTCCTTTTGAACCGCCAGCGGGCATCGAGCCACGCCGGGCAGGCGTGCTGCTGCTCCTGTATCCTATCCGCGGTGTGCTGCACCTGCCGCTGACCGTACGCACGCCCGATCTGGAGCATCACAGCGGCCAGATCGCACTACCCGGCGGCGGGTGGGAGGCGGGCGACGCTTCGCTCCAGGAGACGGCGCTGCGCGAGACCCACGAGGAGATCGGAGTCTACACCGAGGCACTGGAGATCATCGGCGCCCTCACCCCGCTCTACGTCCCGACCAGCCACAATATGATCTATCCCTTCGTCGCCTACACACCCCGCCGTCCGGACTTTCGGCTCGCCGCGCGGGAAGTGGCCGAGTTGCTAGAGGTCTCGCTGGACCTGCTCCTCGACCCGGCGACACGACGTGAGGAGGATTGGATTTGGCACGGGGCCACGCTGCACGTGCCCTTTTACGCCGTGGGTCCGCACAAAATCTGGGGCGCCACGGCCATCGTACTGGCCGAGTTCCTGGCGCTGCTCACTGCATAGCGCGGACTGGCGCTCTCCCAACTTCTGTGGTATGCTTGCCCCACTATCCGCCGCCCAGTGCCGCTTCGCCGATTCACAATGACCAAGCGCGAGTTCAAACTGCCAGATGAATACCCCTACAACCGCTCCGGGGCCGTGCGCTGGATCATCTCGCACATCCTGCGCTACCCACTCTTCCCCCTGGCCCTGATCGCAGGCGCCCTGCTGAATAACGGAGCCTACAGCGCCATCCAGGTTTTCATCGGACAGGCCTTTGACCTGATCTCCACGCCGGGGTGGAGCACGGCGGCTCTGGCGCGGCTGGCGCTGGGCGTCTTGGGAGCGGCCATCGGCCAGGGTGTGCTAGGGCTGGCACGGGCGTATTCGGCCGAATTCCTCGCCCAGCGCATCGAGCGCGATGCGCGCGACGAGTTGTACGCCAGCCTGCTGGGCAAGAGCCAGACCTTCCACGGGCGGCAGCGCATCGGCGACATCATGGCCCGGGCGACCAACGACGTGCGCATGCTCAACCTCATGATCAGCCCCGGCCTCTCATTGATTGTAGACGCGCTGATGGGCACCATCGTCCCCGTCCTCGTGATCGGCCGGCTCGACTACCGGCTGCTGCTGGTGCCTGCCGTGTTCCTCGCGCTGCTGACGATTACAGTGATTGATTACAACCGGCGGCTCAGACCGGTCAGCGAGGCACAGCGCGAGCAATTTGGAAAGATGAATGCCGGACTGGCCGAGGCCATTGCCGGAATCGAGATCGTCAAAGCCAATGTGCAAGAGCAGAACGAATGGCGTCGCTTTATCCGTAACGCACGCCTGTTCCGCGACTATTTTGTGCGTCAGGGAGAGATCGAGGCCTTTTACCTGCCGATGCTGGTATTCGCCGTAGCCTGGGCGGGTGGTTTCCTGCACGCGCTGCTCACCTGGCGTGCCGGTTTCATCACACTGGGGCAAGTGGTTGCCTTCATGGGCTTGTGCGGGGCGATGCACTGGCCCACATTCAGCGCCATCTTCACCTTCAACTTGGTGCAACAGGGCGTCGCCGGCGCCAGGCGTATCCTGCAACTGATCAACACCGAAACAGAACTGGATGAAAACGAGGCTGGCGTCGCCCGGCCGATCCGTGGCGAGGTCGTCTTTGAAAATGTCTGTTTCAGTTACAACGGCAAGCCGGTGCTCAAGAACATCAGTTTCACCGCGTATCCCGGGGAGACGATCGCCATCGTCGGGCAGACCGGTTCCGGCAAGACCACGCTCACGCGGCTGATCAACCGCATCTTTGACGTGGATAGCGGGCGGGTGCTGGTAGACGGCGTGGACGTGCGCGAATGGAACCTCGAGGCATTGCGCTCGCAGATCTCGACCATCGAGCAAGACGTATTCCTCTTCTCTCGCACCATCGCCGAAAACATCGCCTTCGGCTGTGCCGATGCAAGCCCAAAGGCCATCGAAGAGGCAGCACGCGCGGCCCAGGCGCACGAATTCATCACCTCCTTCAACAACGGCTACAATACCGAGGTTGGCGAACGCGGGGTGACACTTTCGGGCGGCGAGCGGCAGCGTATTGCCATCGCCCGTGCCTTCCTCACCGACCCGCGTATTCTGATCCTCGACGACTCGACCAGCGCGATTGACAGCGCCACCGAGGATCAGATTCAGCGTGCCATGCGGCGTATCGCGGCCTCGCGCACCACATTCATCATCACCCACCGCCTGAGCCAGATCCGCTGGGCCGACCGCATCCTCGTCCTGCGCCGCGGCGAGTTGGTGGATCAGGGAACGCACGAGGAGTTGATGGAGCGTTGCTCCGACTACAGACGGATTTTCGCAAGGTACGACTGAAAGACGCAACGCGTAAGACGTAAGGCGTAAAACGTAAATTACGCATTACGCTTTACGCATTACGTTCTACACACCACGCACCACAGAGTACCATGGGTTTCATACTAGACGGTCTCGAAACCGAAGCCTATGACCGCCAATACAGCGACCGTGAACTCTTGCGGCGCATCCTTCGCTATTTCCGGCCGTACACCCGGCAGATGCTCCTCGTAGCCGCGGCGACGACATTGAACTCGGTCGTTGGAAGCGCTGGGCCGATCCTCATATCAAAAGCACTCGACATCCTGGCCCAGACCCCATCCATCACGGCGATGTTCCTACTGGCCGGAGGAGTGCTCCTGCTGGGCGTTACGGGCTGGGGATTCAACTACGTCCAGCGCCTGTTCGGCGCGCGTGTCACGGGGAACGTGGTGCTCCAGTTGCGCGAAGACGTCTTTAACGCCACCATCCAACAAGACATGTCCTTCTACGACGAGCACCCGTCGGGCAAGATCGTCAGCCGTGTCACCTCGGATACGCAGGATTTCTCCGACGTCGCCAGCCTGGTCTTGAGCCTGCTCAGCCAATTGCTGCTCGTCGCCTTGCTCAGCGCGTGGCTGTTCAGCATCAACGTCTGGCTAACGCTGCTGTTGCTGGCAATGGCGCCGGTCGCGTTCGCCGTCGCGCTCAGTTTCCGGCGTATTGCCCGCCGGGTCACCCAGCACGCCCGCCGGGTAACGGCCAGGATCAATGCCCAGATCCAGGAATCGGTCAGCGGCATCATGGTGGCGAAGAATTTCCGGCAGGAACGTGCCATCTATGCCGACTTTGATGCCATCAACAAGCAGGCTTATCGGGTCGGGCTGCGGCGCGGCCTCACGCTCAACACCATCTTCCCGGTCCTGGAGATCGCCACCGGCCTGGGGCTGGCGCTGCTCATCTATGCGGGCGGCCTGACCACGCGCGGCGGAGTGGTCACCCCCGGCGGCTGGTATCTGTTCATGCAGACGGTGGGCTTCTTCTGGTGGCCGCTCATCAGCATCGCTTCGTTCTGGAGCCAGTTCCAAGATGGACTTTCGGCGGCCGAGCGGGTGTTCGCATTGATTGACGCCGAGCCGAGGGTGGTTCAGACTGCAAACGCATCGATCGAACGACTAACGGGTCATATCGAGTTCCGCAACCTCTGCCTGACCTACACCGGCGCCGAGACGGTGCTGCCCGACTTGACGCTGGAGGTTCACCCCCGTGAGACGTTGGCGCTGGTGGGCCATACCGGCGCGGGCAAATCGTCCATCGCCCGGCTGATCGCCCGTTTCTACGAGTTCCAGGATGGGCAACTGCTGGTGGACGGGCGCGACATCCGCACGCTCGACCTGGGGCAGTATCGGCGGCACATCGGCCTGGTGCCACAGGAGCCGTTCCTCTTCTCCGGCAGCGTGGCCGACAACATCCGCTACGGCCTGCCGGGGGCGAGCGACGAACAGGTGCGCCAGGCCGCCATGCGCATCGCGGGTGGCGACTGGGTGGCCGATCTGCCGGATGGGCTGGACACCGACGTGGGCGAGCGCGGGGCTAACCTCTCGATGGGACAGCGGCAACTGGTCGCGCTGGCTCGCGTGCTGCTCAAAGACCCGGCCATCCTCATCCTCGACGAGGCAACTGCCAGCGTGGACCCTCTCACCGAGGCACAGATTCAGGAAGGGCTAGAGACGCTTATGCGCGACCGCACCGCCATCGTTATCGCCCACCGCCTCTCCACCGTCAAACACGCCGACCGCATCGTGGTGATGGATCACGGGCGCATCATCGAGGAAGGCACACACGAGGCGTTGCTCGCACAGGGTGGGCACTATGCCGAGTTGTACAACACCTACTTCCGCCACCAGTCTCTTGACTGGATCGAGGGATTTGGCAGGGAGATGGAATACGTGATGCGTGAGACGTGATGTGTGTTGTGTGTTCCGTCACGGCATTCCGATAGGTCGTGCCATTTCGGCCGCACGGAGGGGAAATGATGGAGCAAATTGGGGCCGTTTTGAGATCCGCATCGGCCCCCATGTCCTCTGGGCTAGCCTCACTCCTCTCCGATGAGTGGAATCCGCCTGAGCGCCTGCACCGGCGGCAAGACGGCGACGGCCGCACAAAACAGACCACCGGCGAGCGCGCCGATCAACTGCCCCACGATTGCCGGCTGATGGAACACCTGCGCGAGAAAGACCGGCCCCAGAAAGAGCGCCACGCTCACGCCCTGGAATGCCATTCCCAGCAATGAGGCCAGACAGCCCGCGCCGCCAGAAGTCATCCGGCGCGGGTCAGTCCAATCCAGCCGCGCGCCGGTAATGCCGAAGGCCAGGTTCAACCCGGTATTGCCGGCGACGACCGGCACCAGCACCAACCAGCCGAAGAGGATATCGCTCAGGGTTGCCCGCTGCATGATCCCGATCCCCACCACCAGCAGCGAGCCGATCGCAGCCCCTGGCAGAAAAGCGACCAACCACTTGGCTAACACCAGTTGCCCCGGCCTGAGCGGTGCGCTCTTCAGAATCCAATAGTTGCGCCCTTCCTGCGAAAAGCCCATCATCGCCAACCGCATCGTCAGTCCCCAGCAGGCGAAGAGCGAGATAAAGATCGTGAAGTAGAAAGCGTATTGCCGCATGACCGCGAAAGCACGCTCGTCCATATCGCTACGGCCACCGCGCAAGGCCATGACGGCGTAGATGAGGGCGAAGATGATCGGACTGAGCAGTTGCGAGAGGTTGCGCAGATCCCGTCGCAGCATGCGGAAATCCTTCAGCACGATACCCCAGACCGGCGGCGACAAGAAGGGTAGCCGTCTCGCCTGTTCCTTCTCCATCGGCCGGACTGCCACACGCTTCGCCTTGCGTCCAGGGGTAGAACGTACCTTGAACCAGCCGGAGTAATACAACCGCTCTGCAACGCTCAGTGAGAGCACGAACACGCCTGCCGCCAGCCCCACACTCAGGGTCAGATATGCCAGGGCAGGCAGCCACTCCCCGCGCACCAGCCCTCTCAGTCCCAATCCCGGCCACGCCAGAGGAGACCAGGGCGCACTGAAATGGTTCAACACCCCGGCGACCTGCCCAAATGCCGGCGCGACAGTATCCGGGTCAACGTCGCGGCCAACGCCGTGACTCAGATTGTACCACTGCGAGCACAACATGCCGATCATCGCGCCCAGGAACGAGATCACCTCGAACACTCGCCGCGCAGGAAAGACACGCACTACCGCCATCACCAGAAGCGCGCTCAGCCCTGCCGCCGCGAGCGTCTGGAGCGCCAAGAGCAACGGCACCAGCGGATAGTAGAGGACGCTATACCCATAAGCCGCACCCAATCCCCATAACAACGGCAGCGTGAAGACGCTAAAGAGGACAAAATTGGGCAAGATCGCCTGAAGCAGTTTGGCAACAAAGACAGCATGCGCCGGCAGCGGTGAACTGAGCAGGAAATCCATATCACCGGAGAGGTAGAGGGCTTGCAAGAGCACCTGAAAACTGAAAACGAATGTGACCAGGAAGACACCACTCAGCACTGACACGGGGATGCTTTCGATCAATGCCGCCGGATCGCCCAACCCCGCCGCATCGAACTCGGCCAACACTCGGGGATTGCGCAACGCAGAGAGCATTGCCCAACTCAGCGCAAACGCGCCCGCTGCCAGACCCAGCAGAAAGACGACAAAGACGGCATAGGCAAAGCGCGTGCGCCCCTTTGCGCGCCGAAAGTTATTGAGCCAGATCCACCACTGCGCACGCAGCAGTTTCCAGACCGCGCGGGCTAATCTCATCGCAGCACCTCGGCGATCTCGGCGTACTCGGCGCCCCCGGTCAGACTGAGGAAGATGTCCTCCAGGCTGGCCCGCCCCGCGCTCATCGCGCGCAATTCCTCCATCGTTCCTACCGCGACGAGTTGGCCGGCATTGAGGATGCCGATCCGGTCACACATGCGCTCGGCGATCTCCATGATGTGGGTGGAAAGAAAGACCGCTGTACCCCGTTCGGCCATCTGGTGCAGGATGTCTTTGATGAGCCGAGCGCTCCTGGGATCGAGGCCGGAGGTCGGCTCGTCCAGCACCAGCACGCGCGGGTCGTGCATCAGCGCAGCAGCGATGGCCGTCTTCTGGCGCATGCCGTGGCTGTACGAGTCTATCAGGCCGTCGGCAGCCTCGTCCAAGCCGAACAGGCGCAACAGTTCGTCGGCTCGCCGGTTGACCTGACCGGCGGGCATGTTGTACAGATCGCCCACAAAGCGCAGAAACTCGCGGCCCGAAAGTTTGGAGTAGAGGTGTGGCTCCTCCGGCACATAGCCGATCAGCGACTTGGCGGCAACCGGTTCCAGAACCACATCATGGCCGGCGACGTAAGCCTGCCCACGCGTGGGCCGCAGCAGGCCGACGATCATCTTCATCGTCGTCGTCTTGCCTGCCCCGTTCGGCCCCAGAAAGCCGAAAATTTCGCCGCCATAGACGGCAAAATTCAGCCCTTCGACTGCCTTGTGCTGGCCGTAGTGTTTAGTCAGGTCAACTGTCTGGATCAGTGCTGCATTGTTCGTCATCTCGGCCTCCCGGTGATGATCTGCATTATAGCATACTCTGCCTCCAGTGCGAAGTGTCTGGGGTAGACGGGGTCCTCTCCAGGCACTGAGGATAACTGGGCCGGAGGCCTGGCTTGGGTCCGTTACACGTGAAATTCTTGCACAATGAGCAAGGATTGTTACCACAAAGGACACTACGGCTACACTAGAGCACGTGTCCAAAAGTTCTTGGGGTATGTCTCTATCTTGCCCTGACCGTGCCTGGAACCGACGGTGCCGGAAGCGATTGAAATCGCGCCGGTAGGGGCGGGGTGACCCCGCCCCTACTGGTGTTTTGCAGAGTAAACAGTATAATACACATCGCACACGCCCTGTCAGAGCCTAGAAAGGATAACCACATGAAGCCTCGTCCTATCGCGCTCAGTGGAATTGGCCTAGCAGCGGCTCTGCTGCTTCTGTCCATCACCTGGCTTCTAGCATCACCAGGAGAAACAACAGCCGGAGGACCAAGCACGACCCTCTCAGGCATCCCAACTCCATCCACCCCCGCCCCGGATCCGCGCTGGCTCTCCTTGCTCCGCTCTCCTCACCCGTATCCCTTGCGGCTCCAGGCGTCCGCGCCGTCCATAAACGTCCATCTGACCGATAGATTCGTCGCCGGGCGCGTCGGGCTGGTGTCATCGGTGACCATCAGCGTTACCCGCGCCGGCGCCCGGATCGCTCACGCTGTCGTCACTCCTATCCCCGATAGCAGCGGCTTTTTCTACATGGCCCACTTGACCTGGGCCGGCGCCGAATATGGAAGCGGCGGCGATTGCGGAGGCGGTACCTTTCAACCCGGGGACGTGGTCTGGGTAGCCCAAAGCGGCCTGGCGACCACGATGACCGTTCCGGCCCTGAGCAGCCTGGCCGACGCCCCAACCGACGTCATCAGCGGCTCGGCACCGCCGAGCCAGCCGGTCACCCTTTACCTCTTCCCGTTCGCAGACCCTGACATCATCTACACCCGCACTGTCACAGCGAGCGAAGCCGGAACGTATCATGCCCTGTGGACTCCGCTAGATTTGCGCCCCGGAGACAGCGGCTACATCGCCTATGCCGAATCTTCCGACCGGCGGGCCTACGCCCGTTTCGTGACGCCGCTTCTGCGTGCCCAAGTAGACGGTATGGACGTCTCCGGCATGGCGGCCCCCTGCAGCGAGGTGGAAATCACCGTCTGTGACTCTGAGGGGATTGGGCGAGCCGCATGGTGGACCAGTACAGGAGCCAACGGTCACTTTACCTCCTGGGAATATTCGGAGAAGTACGGCTATACTCTGCGACCGGGCGATCAGGTGCTGGCGATGGCAGCCGGACAAACCTTTTCGACCACGGTATTGGCCGTGACTGCCCACACCGACCTCGCAGGTGAGCAGGTTAGAGGGGAAGCCCCGGCCGGCTCCCCGGTGGCCGTGATGCACTTTGCCGGCCCTCTCACCTACGGATGGGACAACCTCTGGGAGCAATTCCCTGTTGGTCAGACTCTCGTCACGTCTACCGCCTCCGGCTTGTACACGGCTTCCCTACCCCTCGCCAATGCCGACTATGGAGCAGCATGCGCCTTTTCTCCGGAGGGCCACCAGACCTGCGCGCGCTTCGCCGTCCCCTACCTGCGGGTACGGATGGGCACCGCTTCCGGAGGGGGATATGCGTTGGGCTACCAGGCCCGAGGGCAGGTAGATGCGCCCTCTGTGCCTATCACCATTGCACTCCAGAGCGCCCGCGGGTATCTCAGAGATATACGGCGTCTGACCGCCGCCGGCAATGGCTACTTTCAGGACATCCCCCAATACGGAGAGTCGCTGACAGTGGATACCGGCGACGTCATCACGGTCACGACGCCGCGAGGCGTACAGATCGCGCTCGTTCTGCCCCCTCTGACCGCAGAGGCCCATCCACTCTCCGACACAGTCTCCGGGCTGGCACCGCCGAACGCCCGTCTGATAGTCGCCATTCTCTATGACGAATATCCCGTCCCTCCCACACCTCCGCCGCCGACGGCCCTGGGCGGAGGCCCGGCGCCGCCCCCACCTTACTACGGCTACGCCGTTCGGGTGGTCACTGCCACCGCCGAGGGACGCTACCTGGCCGATTTCTCCGGCGAGGTCAACATTACCAACGCGACCGTCGGCGAAGTCTCAATGGACATAGAGGGCCATACGGTGGTGCGGCCCTTCCGCGCCACCACCGGCTGCCGACCGATGCTCACCCACGTGCACGTGGGAGGCAATTCCTTAGAAGGCGTTTCGGATTTTGGCTGTCCCACCCTGACCCTGCGCCTCTACGATACCCGGGGATACCTCAAGGCCGCCCGTCTGTTTGACTTTACCTGGACACCTTACTTTTACGCCGCCCTCTACGAAAACGAGGTTTATCCCTATGGGAAATCACGCCCCATCCCCATCCAGACCGGCGACCGCATCGAATTGGCGTGGGCGGATCAGGCGATCATCACGGTCATCCCCACTCTGACCGTCGCGCTAGACCCGCTGGCGGATGTTATCTCCGGCGAGGCTCCCCCAGGTGCTTTCCTAGAACTGCGGGTATACAATTATGGGCCGCTGACTACGACGGTAGGAGCACAAGGGACGTACTCGCTCTCTCTGGCCGGCAAGTACGACGTTGTGCCGGGCGATCTGGCGAACGGGGTCTATGTTCAAGATAGCACCTACTATGTTGCCCTGGGGGCAGTGCCGTCCATCCGCGCCGGGCTGTATCAGAATTGGGTTTCCGGTATCCTCCCACCGCTTACGCCCTACACCATCGCTCTTGAGACAACACCACCGGCAACGGTTACCGGCTATGCCGGGCCGGATGGCGATTGGGGTAACGAACTGCCGGCCAGGACGAAACCCGGCGACACGATCACGCTTACCACGCCGAACTCGGCTCTGCGACTATCCCTCCCCTTCCTCTCGGCCTGGGTGGATCGAGCCGAGGCGACCGTCGCCGGCCAGGCGCCGGCCAATGCCCGCCTACGGGTGGATCTGACCGATTGGCAGTACATTGACCTCTCCCGTGAGATCACAGCGACGGCCGCCGGCACATATACCGTCTCTTTCCCAGACCTCGCGCCGCTGGAAGGCATCCAGGGCACGTTGACGTACTTTAACGCAGAGGGCAATCAGGTCTTCCTGCTCTTCGCCAACCGGCAGTGGCACGTGACCTTGAGCCAGCCTTGCGTCTGGGGGTACGCCGACATGGTTGGCGCGTCCTTCACGGCGACTCTCCAGGCCAGCGAGTCCCCACCGGATAGCACATTCGGCGGCACAAGCGACGTGAGCGGCTATTTCTACGGCTGTTTCGAGCGAGCCATCCAACCCGGCGATCGCCTGACGCTTGTGCAGCCCGGAGCAACGATGTCTTTTACCGTCCCCACCCTGACCGTATACCACCACTACGCCCAGCAGATACTGGAAGGAGAGGCTCCTGCCGGAAGTTTCCTGGAAGTGGTTTTTTATACCTCATCGGGGTCGGTGGTGCGTCATACCCGGGCGGATTACGCCGGCCATTATGCGCTGGATACTGCCGGTATAGACCTCCGGCCTGCTCAGACCGGCTACGTCGCCATGACCGACGAAGCGGGGAACACGCTGAGGGCAGAATTCGTCATCACGGGCTACCGGGTTTATATGCCGCTCATCTGCAAATGACAGGCTCTTCCATTCCAAACGGGCCTTGCCTATCGCTCGATGCCAGGCCTCAAGCCTATACTGAGCGTGGTCATCGTTTGCGCCTTTTGATGTTACAGCGAAGTAGGGCCAAAGCGGCACGTTCGGTTTCCCGACAACGACACACGGGCCACATCGTGGAAACAACGGCGTGAAGGGGACGGCAGCCTCCATACAGGGCCGGGCAGTTTTCGATGAGGCCCAGGCTTCCCAACCTCCCCGAACAAGTTCGGGATTCCGGTATGCATCGAAGTGACCAGCCCAAGGCCCGGAATCCGGATTCCGGGCCTTTCAGGAGAATCAGCCCGCAGGGCTTGCATCGTGTTGAGCCGTGCGCTTCGAGCGCACGGCGGCGCTCAACTGGCTCTCGTTCCCCAGGATTGGCCGCGACTTGCGCGGAACCGGCGAACTGTCAATCTGGCAGACGCGAAAAACGCAGTTTACGCCCGCGTGCAGTATATCCAGCCCCGGAGGTAACATATGTGGCATAACAGAGAACTGAAACCGCTGGTGTGGTCGATCGCCATCCTATGCTTGCTCGCATTGGCACCCCGTATCCAAGTGTACTCCCAGCCCCCCGCCCCAATCACGCCTGATCGAAGCGTAGGTGTCCTTTCGGAGGATCCCGGCTACGGCGAGCGCTGGAGCACCACCATCTTCCCCTTCGGCAACTATACCGGCACCGTCTCCGGGGAGGCGGTTTTCTGCCGCACCTATCTCCATTTCCCGGTGGAGACTCGCCCCGGCGCACTGGTGCCCAATGCCACGCTGTATGTGTACGTGGACGATTTCTGGCCCGGCCCGGGCGGCGCGCCGATGTCGGTCTATCCGGTGGAGGAGGACTGGACGGTGGAAGGGGTGGACTGGACGGATATGGCGAACTGGCCGGCCCTGGGCGCGCCGGTCGCCACCACGCTGGTGACATCCGATGGGGAATGGTTCTCCTGGGACGTGCGGGGGCTGGTAGAGGAGTGGGTCTCCGGCGCCCGGCCCAACTACGGCCTGGCCCTGGCCGCTGCCGAGCTCAGCGCGGTGACCGACAACTGGGCCGCTGCCCGCCGCCTCACGGCGAACTCCCCGGAGACCCGGCCCCGGCTGGAGTACAGTTTGGAGATGCCGACAACGGTCACTATAGCCCCAACGCCGACCCCGCAAGTTCCGCAGGCCCCCGCCTCGTCGCCCGTGTCCCCTTCTCCAACCCCCACCCCTATCCCGGTGCTTCTTCCGGAGACGGGCAGCAGCGGCGCCTTCCGCGGGGAGATGGTACTTCTGGCCGGCCTGACACTGGCCGCGAGTGGGGTAGTGTTCCTGCTGGCCGGACGATGGCTTTTACGCAGGCACAGATAGGGCTTGTCAACCGACCGGAACCGTGCTACAATATACCGGTACAAGAGTATTCTACGGAACGCCTTGACACCCTGTCGTGGGGATGAAAGGCTTCGACGGGGAAGGCTGACCATGGACGGCAAGCCGGGGCGCTCTGTCCTCGTTAACAACGGAGCATACTTCCAAAGTGCCAACACTTGGATTCCCGTTCCGCAGGCTGCGTATGCGGCTGCCCCGCTGGTGGCCTAATCCAGCCTAAGGACAAACTGACCGCATAAGCCGGTCACGTCCGCTCCGGCCTCGCGCCGGCGGGCCGGGGACCGGACGCCAGCGAGCCGGTGTGCGGCGCCCTGACGCCGATGTGGGCGCTCAAGTCGGGAGTTTCGGCTCCCATCGGCTAGACCTGGATGCGGCGCGGTCGGCAGCGGCCCTCCAGGTGACACACAAGAGCCGACTATGCTTGTAGAAGTCCCTGGTCGAATTCTTCGGACGCGGGTTCGATTCCCGCCATCTCCACCATAGAGCACGAGGCTGGTACCCTCCGGTGCCAGCCTCGTCGTATATGAATCAGCCTGGAACGGAATATCCTCTGGGAGGCTTGGCCGCATGCAGACCGCTGAACGTATCACGCATTTCAAAGAATCCGTCATCCGAGAGATGACACGGCTGGCGATGAAGCACGAGGCCATCAATCTGAGCCAGGGTTTTGCCGATTTCGATGCGCCTTTAGAGATCAGGCAAGCCGCCGCCGAAGCGGTAATGGGCGCCAAAAATCAATACTCGCCAACCTGGGGCTATCCGCCGTTACGCCAAAAACTGGCAGAACTGTATACAGCGCGGCTGGGCTGGACGGTGGACCCCGACCGGCACGTGACGGTTACGTGTGGTGTGACCGAAGCGATCAACGCAGCAATGCTCGCTATACTGAACCCTGGCGACGAAGTCGTCATCATCGAGCCGGCGCACGAGAACTATATCCCATCCGCGATCTTTGCCGGGGCCAGGCCAGTGGCCGTGGCCCTGGAAGCGCCTGCCTATCGTCTGGACGCGGAAAGGCTGGCTGCGGCGATCACCCCGCGTACAAAGGCTCTGATCCTCAACACGCCTCACAATCCCACCGGTAGGGTTTTCGACGCGGAGGAGATGGCCGGGGTGGTAGAGGTGGTCGTGAAGCACGATCTGGTGCTGATCACCGACGAGATCTACGACTGTATCCTCTACGATGGTCGCCGGCACATCTGCCCAGGCAGCCTGGAACCCCTGAAGGAGCGCACGATCACCGTGAGCGGTTTGGGCAAGACCTTTGCCGTCACCGGCTGGCGACTGGGGCATGTCGTTGCGCCCGACCGTCTCTCGGCGGCAGTGCGACCGGTGCACGACTTTCTCACCGTTTGCGCACCGACGCCACTACAAGTCGCTGCCGTCACGGCGCTTAGCATGTCGCAGGAGTATTACGACACCATCACGGTCGAGTATCATCAGCGGCGCGAGTTGATGATGGACATCCTGCACGAGATGGGCTTTGATGCGCCGATACCAGAAGGGGCTTATTACGTGCTGGCCGACTATAGCCGGGTGCCCACCCCGCAGGCACAGTTGGACTCGATGCAGTTCGCGCTATGGCTGGTACAGGAGGTCGGCGTAGCCGTCGTGCCCGGCACCGTCTTCTACTCGTTGCCGGGCTATGGAGAGCACAGCGTGCGCTTTGCCTTCCCCAAGAAACTGGAGACCCTGCGCGCCGCCGGGGAACGCATGGGACGGATGCTCGCAGCGCACTAGGCCCTCCGAAGTGTCAGGGCCTCGGAGATGCGCTTACGCCGACTGCTCTTTGCGGTAGACCGTGCCGTGAGCGAGCGCGATGAGGGTGCCGTCTTCGGCGGTGACGGCGAGGCGGTAAAGCCCGGTGCGGCGGCCCAGGTGCTCCTCGGTCGCTTCGGCGGTGAGCCGCGCACCGGGGCGTGCGGCGGCCAGGAAGTTGATGCTCACGTTGAGGGCGACGGCTACCTGGCCGTGTGAGTTGCTGGCGGCGGCGAAGGCGGCGTCGGCCAGCGCAAAGACGGCCCCGCCGTGCGGGATGCCGTGAAAGTTGAGCATGTGCTCCTGCACGGTCAACGTCGCCTTCGCATATCCCTCACACACCTCCAGCAGTTCGATCCCCAGGAAGCGGGCGAAGGGGTCCCTACACATCCGTGCGGTAATCTCATCCATAGTCCTGATACGTAATGCGTGATGCGTGATGCGTAATGCGTGACGCGTGAACACAGAGCGCATGTCACGCATCACGCTGGCGTTCTACAACCGCCGTTACAACTCCCGCCGATCCATCACCCGCTTCGCCTTGCCCATGCTGCGCTGGATGGACCCGGGTTCGACGATCTTGACGGCGACTGAAATGTATAGCACATCTTGGAGCGCCTGCTTGACCCGCTGTGTGACCGCCTGGATCGCTTCGGCTCCTCGTTCCTGAAGCGCTTGGGATGCCTCGACGTGCACCTCGAGGGTATCTAATTTGTCTTTCTCACGATCCACATAGATCATGTACTGCGGCTCCAGTTCCTCGAAAGACAGCAAGACGTACTCGATCTGGGAGGGGAAGACGTTGACGCCGCGCACGATCAGCATGTCATCGGTGCGGCCCAGCACCTTCTCCATACGCACCATCGTGCGTCCGCAGGCGCACGGTTCGGCATGCAGGATCGTGCGGTCGCGTGTGCGGTAGCGGATCAACGGCAGTCCCTCCTTGGTCAGCGTCGTGAATACCAGTTCGCCCCATTGTTCATAACCTAACGCCTCCCCGGTCTGCGGGTCAATGATCTCGGGATAAAAGTGATCTTCGGCGATATGCATGCCGTTATGGTAGGGGCACTCGACCGAGACGCCCGGGCCGATGATCTCGGCCAGACCGTAGATGTCGTAGGCTTCCAGGCCGATGCGTTCCTCGATGTCTGCACGCATGCGCTCGGTCCACGGCTCTGCGCCAAAGATGCCCACCCGCAGGTTGGCATGCTTGCGCAGGTCAACACCCATCGCCCGCGCTTCCTCGGCCAACACCAGCGCGTATGAGGGGGTGCAGGTGAGCACCGTAGGTTTGAAATCCTGCAACAGTTCCACCTGCCGCTTGTTCAGCCCACCGGAAACGGGAACGACGGCCGCGCCGATGCGCTCCGCGCCGATGTGAAAGCCCAGGCCACCGGTGAAAAGGCCGTAGCCATAGGCATTGTGGACAATATCCTCGGAGGTCACCCCGCAGGCAGTGTATACCCGCGCCATGACCTCGGCCCATACGTTCATGTCGCTCTGGGTGTAGCCGGTCACCGTCATCTTGCCGGTAGTGCCGCTGGTGGCATGAATCTGGCGGAGTTGGGTCAGTGGCACGGCGAACATGCCGAATGGGTAGTGATCGCGCAGGTCCTGCTTGGTGGTAAAGGGCAACTTGGCAATGTCTTCGAGTGACCGGATGTCATCGGCCGAGATGCCCTTTCTGGCGTACAGTTCCCTGTAAAAAGGCACCAACGCCGTTGCACGGGCAACCGTCTCTTTGAGCCGCTCCAGTTGCAACTTGGCTAATTCGGAACGCGGCATGGTCTCCATATCCCGGTTCCATATCAATACCTTCTTGTCCATCTTGCCTCCTCGTGGTATGAAATCTAACGGGGTGCGGAGTGCGTAATGCGTAATACGTAATGCGTAATGCGTAAGGCGTAAGGCGTAAGGCGTAATCAGTTGATCCGATATCCTGCCTGGAATGCTCGTCGGTTCACCTCGACTAATCGGGGCGCCAACTCTGCGATCACTTCCAGCCAGGTCTCCGGTGCAATGCCGGCGATGCGGCCCGCCAAAGCGCCCAGCATGACCATGTTGTGCGCGCGAGCGTTGCCCGCTTCCTCCGCCAGGCGCAGGCTGGGGACAAAGCGCAGATCATCCGTCACTTGGCTGACGATGCGCCGCACCTCATCGTCGTCGGGATACACGTCGCCACCGGAACTGACGGAGAGCGGCGGGATGTGTATCGTGCTCACCAATACCGTCCCGCCTGGACGCAGCATTCCCAGGTAGCGCAACACCTCGAGTGTCTCGAAGGAGACCAAATAGTCCACTTCGCCCTGACCGATGAGGGGCGAATAGATTTTCTCGCCCCAGCGAACGTGGCTGCTGACGCTGCCGCCGCGCTGGGCCATGCCGTGTACCTCGGCCTTCTTCACGTCGAATCCGGCACGCACACCGACGCGGGCGAGGATGTTACTCGCCAAGAGTGTGCCCTGGCCGCCGACGCCGACTAAGAGAAAGTTCTTCATGGTGCTTGCCGTTTGGAACTTAATATTGTTCTCGAAAAACTATTGCCATCGCGAAGATTTTTGGGTAAGCCTGTCATTGCGAGCCGCCCGAAGGGCGGCGAAGCAATCTCACCGTTACATCTGAGATTGCTTCGGGCGCTTCGCGCCCTCGCAATGACAGCTTTGGTTGCGGCCAGAGGCCGCGCTATGATACGTGATGCGTGATGCGCGACTTAGATTTCGTAGGGCGGGCCTTCCTCGCGTAGTTCTCGGTACAAAACTAGGCCGGAGGCCCGGCTTTAGCCGGGAAAACCCCGATAAATCGGGGCGTCCGTCGCGTTTTGTACCGGAAACTAGTCTATTCGCCAAAGTGCGTCGCCGGTGATCGTTTGCGGCACTCTCGCCTCCCACTCGTTATATCTCACCTCTCACCTCCTCACTCCTCACGCATCACGCCCCATCTCTGCCCGCACACGAATCGCCTTCCGCGCGCACACTTGCGCACAGATCTCGCAACCGGTGCACAACAGCGGCTCAATGCGCGCTTTGGCCCGCCCGCTCTTTGCGTCCACCTGCTCGCTCTTGACCAGGGCCGAGCAACCGACCTGGAAGCACAGCCCGCAGCCATTGCAGCGCTCGGCGTTGACCTCCAGCGCCAGCCAGTGCTTGCGCGCCTCCGGCAGCAGGGCACACTCGCGACGGGCCACGATGACGGCAGGCCCGCTCCCCTCCAGACATTCTTTCAGGGTAGTCTCAACTTCCTTGATGTTGTATGGGTCCACCGTGTACACGCGCTGCATGCCCATCGCCCGTGCAAGGTCTTCGAACTCGACGGCATAGGTGGGTTGGCCCATCAAGGTCATTCCGGTGCCGGGGTGGTGCTGATGGCCCGTCATCGCCGTTGTGCGATTGTCCAGGATGATGACAACGGTATCGCTCTGATTGTAGGCCACGTTCAACAACGCCGGCATGCCGGTGTGGAAAAAGGTCGAGTCGCCGATCACCGCGACGTGCTTTTGGGCGATGCCGGCCTTGCCGATGCCGTGCGCCACGCCGATGCTGGCCCCCATACAGCCGCAGGTGTGCAGCGCCGAAAGGGGCGGCAAAAAGCCCAGCGTGTAACAGCCGATGTCGCCGTTGACCACCAACTTGAGTTTTTTGGTCGCTACGAACACTCCGCGGTGCGGGCAGCCCGGGCAGAGGAGCGGCGGGCGGGGGGGCAGGGGCCCCCTAACCCCTACCCCTTCCCCTCGCGCGCGGGAGGAAGGGGAGGGAAGCAATCCCGCTTCGACCGCACAGCGGCGCACGATGCCGGGGTCGAACTCGCCGCAGATGGGAAAGATGCTCTTCCCCTCGACCGGGATGCCCATCAGGCGGATTTCTTCTTCGATGCACGGGTCGAGTTCCTCGATCACGATCAACCGCTCGACGCGCGCGGCGAAATCGCGGAGCATGCCCTCCGGCAGCGGGTAGGTCATCCCCAAGCGCAGGAACGAGGCATCGGGCAAGACCTCTCTGGCGTACTGGTACGCCACGCCGGCGGAGACGATGCCCAATCGCGTATTGCCCATCTCGATGCGGTTGTAGGCAAAGGTTTCGGCGAATTCCCCAAGCCGCGCGATGCGTTCCTCGATCAGCGGATGGCGACGGCGGGCGTTGCCGGGCACCATCACGTACTTGGCGCAATCAATACGATATTCCGGCAGGCCGGCACGCGCCATGGCCTGTGGTTCGCCCAACTCGACCAGCGTGTCGGAGTGCGAGATGCGCGTGGTGAGGCGCAACAGCACAGGGCTATCGAACTGCTCGGAGAGTTCCAACGCCACACGCACCAGGTCCTTGGCCTCCTGACTGTCGGAAGGCTCCAGGCACGGCACGCGGGCGAATTTGGCGTACCGGCGGTTATCCTGCTCGTTCTGCGACGAGTGCATCTCCGGGTCGTCAGCGGAGACGATCACCAGCCCTGCTTCCAGCCCGGTCATCGAGGCGTAAAAGAGCGCGTCGGCGGCGACGTTGAGGCCGACGTGTTTCATCACTGCCATGGCCCGGCTGCCGGCGTAGGCCGCGCCGATGGCAACGTCGAGCGCCACCTTCTCGTTGGGCGACCATTCGCAGTACACGCCATCGTAGCGTGCCAGGTTCTCCAGGATCTCCGTGCTCGGTGTGCCGGGGTAGGCTGCCGCCACGCGCACGCCGGCCTCATAGGCCCCACGCGCGACGGCTTCGTTGCCGGATAAGAGTTCTTTCAAGCCCAAACCTCCACGAGATCGTTACTTGCGCGAATGGGCAGATGGAATGTGGTAAATATTGACCACTTCCTCACCCAGTTCTTTCAGCGCCGGGAGCAATGTCTCCTCTTCTACTCCATCCAGGCGAAAGGTGAAATAGACGTGCTGCGGGTCTTCGCTGCGGAAGGAAGCGACCGAGTGCAAGTTTCCCCCGAGTTTGGCGATCACGCCTGTCAGGCGGGCCAGTTCCCCCGGCACGTCAGGCGAGCGCAACGTGATGCGCAGCACCGGCTCGCCACTCCCCAAAATCTCGACGAACGCCTTAAAGATGTCGGTCTCGGTGATGATGCCTACCAGTTCGCCGTCGCGCATCACCGGCAGGCAGCCGATCTGGTTCTCGATCATCACCCGCGCGGCTTCCTCCAGCGGCGCGTCCTCCGGTATCGTGATCGGCTCGTTCATCACCTCGCGCACCTCCAGGTGCGCCAGCAAATAGTTCGCCTCGAAGACGGTGAGCGTCGTGGCCTTGGAAGGCCCGGCCTGCTGCAGGTCCGTCTTGGAGACGATGCCGATCAACTTGCCCTTCTTGTCCAGCACCGGCAGGTAGTTGATCCGCTTTTCGCGGATGATGCGCAGGGCATCGGGCACTTTGGTATCGGGTGTGATCGTGATCGGACTGGGGGTCATACGGTGTTTGACTAGCATGGCAACCTCCCAACTTTCTGTCCCATATACGCCGCCTGCACGCGCTCGTCGGCGGCCAGGTCGCAGGCCTTGCCGGCCAACGCCACCTGGCCGGATTCCAGCACGTAGGCCCGGTCGGCCAAATCCAGGGCCGCCCGCGCGTTCTGCTCGACCAGCAAGATGGTCGTGCCGTGCTCGCGCAGTTGGCCTGAAACACGCAAGATCTCTTTCGCCACCAGTGGAGCCAGGCCCAGCGAAGGCTCATCCATCAACAGCAGTTTGGGCCGCGCCATCCAGCCTCGCCCCAGCGCCAGCATCTGCTGCTCGCCGCCCGAAAGCGTCCCGGCGGCTTGGTGGGCACGTTCCTTGAGCCGGGGGAAGGTATCGAAGACGAACTCTAGATCGCGTTCGATCTCGCGCCTGGCATCGCGCCGGTAGCGGTGATAGGCGCCCAAGAGCAAGTTGTCCATCACGCTCATCGTGGCAAATACCTGCCGTCGCTCCGGCACCTGGCTTACGCCCAATCGCACGATCCGCTCGGGGCTGAGTCGGGTGATCGGCCGGCCCTCGAACACGATCTGCCCGCCGCGTGCAGGCGTCACGCCCGAGATCGTGTTCAGCAGCGTGGTCTTGCCTGCGCCGTTGGGGCCGATCACGGCGACGATCTCGCCCTGCGCGACCTCTAGCGAGACATCGCGCAACGCGTGGATGCGGCCATAATATGTGTTGACCTTCTCCAGGCTCAGCATCGGCGTTCCCCGGACCGCGGAAGTTTCGGCAAGAGGTCTCCGATGGTCTCCTCCCCCAGGTATGCAGCGATGACTCGCCGGTCTATCTGAATCTCGGCCGGCGTTCCCTCGGCGATCTTGGTTCCGTATTCCAGCACGATGACACGGTCGGCCAGCCCCATCACGAAACCGATGTCGTGCTCCACCAACAACACCGTCACACCAGAGGCGCGGATCTCGCGGATCAACTGCTCCAGGGCCTCTTTTTCCGCGCGGTTTAGGCCCGACCCCGGCTCGTCGAGCAGGAGCACACGCGGCTCGGTTGCCAGGGCGCGCGCAATCTCCAAGAGCCGCTGCTGGCCGAAGGAGAGGCTGGCAGCGCTTGCGCCGGCCTTGGCCTCCAGGCCCACGCATGCCAATTGTTCCATCGCCCGTTCATAGATGGCGCGTTCTTCATGCCGCGCGCGCGGCAGACGCAACGCCGCGCTGATCAGGCCATAGCCGCTCCGCGCATGGCGGCCCACCATGACGTTTTCCAGGACGGTCATGTTGCCGAACAGCCGCACGTTCTGGAAGGTGCGCGCCAGGCCCAGGCTGGCGATCTGGTGCGGCTTGAGGCCGTTGAGCCGCCGGCCCTCGAAATAGATGTCGCCGCTCGTGGGTGCAAGTACCCCCGAAAGCAGGTTAAAGATCGTGGTCTTGCCCGCGCCGTTGGGGCCGATAATCGCCACGATCTCGCCGGGCTGCACACTGAAACTGACGTCGAACACGGCCATCAGGCCGGAGAATTCTTTGCGCAGGTTGATTGTCTCGATGTGTGGCGTTTCCACACACAGTCTCCCATCACGCATCACGCCTCACGTCTCACGCATCACGCCTCACGCTCTGCCCGCCTACGTCTCACCCAATTCATCCCACCCGCTGTCAACCCCTCCGGCAAAAAGATCATGATCAGGATGAGAATCAGTCCATAGACGATCAACTCATATTCGCCGCCGCGCACGTGCAGCAGATTTTCGATCTGTGATTGGAGCAGGTCATTGAGAATGAAGACGATGCCGACGCCGAGCGGCGCACCCCAGATGCTGGCAAGGCCGCCGATGGCAGCCATCACCACCAACTCGACCGAGGCGCTGAAGCGGAACGGGCTGGGCGAGACAGCGCTCTGAAAGTGTGCGTAAAGGCTGCCGGCCAATCCGGCGAACATGGCGCTGACGACCAGTACCTGTACCTTGTAGCGCTCGGTATCCACGCCGCACGTGTTGGCTGCCACCTCGCCGGTATGGATCGCGCGGAGGGCGCGCCCGATGCGCGAGTTCACGATGTTGAGCGCAATGACGATCACGGCGATGACCGCGCCCCACACCAGGAAATAATAGCGCTGTATCGGCCAGAGCACAAGAGCGCCGATGCGCAGGCGCGGCACGCCGGTCAGCCCGTCGTGGCCGCCGGTGAGCGTCGGGAACTGGCTCCCCAGGATGTAGATGATGACGCCCAGGCCCAGCGTGGCCATCGCCAGATAGTTGCCCTTGAGCCGCAGAATCGGTTTGCCGACCAGATAGGCAAATCCTCCCGTCAGCGCCACCCCCGCGACCATGGCCAGCCACGGCCACCACCAGGTATCGGCTACACCGACCAACACCTTGTGCCGGGTCGCCAGTGTCGTCAGGATGCCGGAGGCGTACGCGCCCAGCGCGTAAAAGCCGGCCTGCCCCAACGAGACTTGTCCTGCATAGCCCATCAACAGATTCAGCCCAACGACCACAATGGTCAGGATGCCGATGCGCACCATCGTGTCCATCGTCACCACGCGCCCGGTGAGATCGCTAAAACGCAGGCCGAACGGGCGGAACAGGTCCACTGCTCCCAGTGCCACGATCACGGCGGCGAACACGATCAGGCCGATCGTATTAGCGTCTCCATGCCACTTTCTCTGTTTCACCGCCACGCTCCTGCTGCTCACCATTCCTCCACCCTTTCCCCACCGCCTACAACGCCTTGTGGCCGCACGAGGAGGATTGCGATCAGGATGACGAATGAAATCACGCTCTTGAACCGGGGGTCGGTCACGCCGGCAGCGACGTTTTCGATCACGCCGAGAAGCAAGCCGCCGACCACTGCGCCGGGGGTGCTCACCAACCCGCCGAGGATCGCGGCGACGAACCCGCGCAAGCCCAACATCAACCCCATGTCATAGACCGGCCTGGTCACCGGTCCCATCACGATCCCGCCGATGGCGCCCAGGGCAGCGGCAATGGCGAAAGAGAGCAACGACATCCGGCTAGGGCTGATGCCCACTAACTGGGCGGCGCGCCGGTTGACGGCGCAGGCACGCAACGCCTTGCCCATCATCGTGCGCTCCAGGAACAGGTAGAGCGCAACCAGTACCACGATCAACGTCCCCCAGATCCACAGATTCTGCGCCGGTAGTGTGACACCGCCGCAGCGGAAGATACGATCTTCGAGCACCAGCGTGCTGAACGCGGGCATGGCATAGGAGTCGGCGCCCCACACGAGCAACGCACCCGCCCGCAGCATAATGGTGGCGCCGATGGTGATGATGATGAGCGTCACCGTCGGCGAACGGCGGGCCGGATAAATGGCCGCCCGCTCCACACCCATGCCGATCAAGGTCGTGAGCAAGACTCCGGCGAGAATGGACACCGCCAATTTCGCCACCGGCGACAGCGGCAATGGCATGCCGTACACGCTCAGGCAGATCATCGCTCCAAGCATCACAAACTCGCCCTGGGCAAAGTTGATGATGCCGGTGACGCTATAGACGACTACAAAGCCCAACGCCATCAGCGCATAGATGCTGCCGCCGCGAGCGCCGTCCATGACGAGTTGAGCGTAATGCTGGGGCTGCAGATTCTTGCGCGAACCCAGCGCGATCGTCAAGACGACCACGGCGATCACCGCCGCGATCCAGGCAATATGTTTCTGCTGACTCTTTTGGATTCGAGGCATAGACCTCATAGCGCAGCCTCCGGCCGCAACGAAAATCGTTGGACGCAGATAAACGCTGATGAACGCTGATTTTCTGGATCGACGTGGCCTAGTGGGCTGCTTATCAGGGCTGTTCAGTTCTATGTTTCTGGTGCGCGTCGGAATCCCGAACTTGTTCGGAATCCCGAACTTGTTCGGGAAAGAGCCCGCGCCTCATTGAAGAGAACTGGACAACCCCGTCTGTTGTCCTCCTTGAGCGGTTCTTTCCACAGCGTTCCACGAAGAGCCCTTTATGCTCAATATCCGCGGCAATCTGCGTGAACCTGCGTCCGCAAAATCTGTTGGCACGCCAAAGTGATGGAATGGCCCTGGCAGGGACGGGGTAACCCCACTCCTACCCCAGCGGTCTGGCACGCTAACAAACATCTTGGGCTTCTGTTTCGGCTCGTTCGGGTGGGGGCCCGGAAATGCACCCAGGCCCCCAGCCTGCTAAGAGACTATTTGAGAATCCAGGAATGAGGGCTTTAGCCCGCAGGCTGAAGCCTGGACCCAGTAGATCCGATTTGTCACCCTGAGCGGAGCGAAGGGTCTCGTTCTTGGCTTTCAGCAACGAGATTCCCTTCGACTTCGCTCAGGGCAAGTTTCGACGCTTCGCGCCTCAGAATGACGCCTTGCGGTGCGTTTTGATCACACCGCTCGTCCTTTCGCCTGGAAATCCGGATCTACTGGGACTCCACTTCTCGGGTAGTGCTTACTGTCCCCACTTCGACTCCGGGAACGCGACCCACTGCCCGTTCTCGACGCGCACGAACAGGAGGGACTCTTTGGTCAGGCCGTTATGGTCGGTGGGGCTCATGGTGAACACACCGCCGATGCCGGGCCAGTTGCGGATATTGTTCTCCAAGTAATCGCGCACCGCTGCCCGCTGCTCGGCCAGGCTCATTCCATCCCGCAGGCTGCCGAGCGCCTGGATCGCCATCTCCAGCGCGTCCCAGGCATGGCCGCCAAAGGTGCTGATCGGCTCGCCGTTGGTGAACGCGGTATAATCGGCGATGTACTGCTGGAGGACCGCCTTCTGTGGATCGCTATCCGGCACCTGGTCAAGCACGGTGATCTTGCCGCAGGGGAAGACGGTGCCCTCCGCCGCCGCGCCGGCGGTATCAATGAAGGTGCGGTTGCAGACGCCGTGCCCCAGGGTGATCGGGATTTCGGGCAGCGCCGTGCGCACGGCGATCGTCACCAGTGACGCGACAGGGGGGATGGAGCCGATCTCGACCGCCTGGCAGCCGCTGGCCTGCACCTGGGCGATCTGGGCCGAGAACTCGGTGTCGGTAGCGGCATAGGCCCCTTCGTAGACGACTTGCAGGCCCGCCGCTTGCGCCGTGGCCTTGAAATTCGCCAGGCAGTCCTTGCCATAGCCGTCGTCGGTGTAGAGGATGCAGACAGTAGAGACGCCGATGGCCTTCAGGTAAGCCGCCTGCCACTCTCCGGCGTGGCCGTTGGTCTGCGGCGTCTTGAACATCCAACGGTACGTCTCGCCAGTATCGGGGTTCACCGTGATCGGCTTGGCCGAGGCCATCGAGATGCAGGGGGTCTCGTTCTCCTGGCAGACCGGGATGTGGGCGATGGTGGTGCCGCTGCCGGTGGTCGAGACCACCACGATGACCTCGTCTTCTTGGATCAGGCGGGTCACGTTGCTGACGGCATTATCCGCCACCGATTCGTCGTCGTAGATGATGATCTTGACGGGATGGCGCACGCCGTCCGGCCCGACGACGCCGCCGGCCTCGTCGAGTTGCTGCTGGATCATCTCTGCGGTCTTGGCTTCAGGCAACCCCAGCGAAGCCGACGGGCCGGTCGCCGAAGAGTTGAAGCCGATCTTGTAGGTCGCGCCTGCCGCGGGCGTTCCGCCCTTGGCGCAGGCCGCAATGAGCAGGCCGACCACGGTCACCAGGGTGACGCTGAGAGAGACTCTACGTGTGTTCATCTTTCTTTTCCTCCTCGATTGGGTTTTGCTCTTCAAACGCTCTCCATATTGGATGCGCTGCCGGACTCGAACCGACCAACCGCCTCACGCAGCGCGTCGGGCACGCGAACCGGCCTCTCCGTGCCGGCGTCTACCGCTACGGCAACGATCTTGCCGGTCGCAATCAACTCGTCCGTCGGCTGCTTGTAGACGGCGAACTCGAACGTGAAACTGCTGTTGCCGATGTGGCCGATGCGGGCATGCACGTGCAGCAGATCGTCAAAGCGCGCCCGCCCCTTGTACTGGCACTCGGACGCGACGTAGAACATGTCAACGCCGGAGGCCACCATTGCCGGATAATCGAACCCGATGGCCCGCATGTATTCGACCAGCGCCACGTCGAAGTAGGTGTAGTAGTAGCCGAAAAAGACATGCTGTTGGGCATCCACCTCGACGTAGCGCACCCGGATAGGATGATAGAACCGATACTTGGGCTCGCCCGTCATCTCACGACCTCACCCAACGCTTTGACAAAGGCCCGATTCTCCTCCGGCGTGCCGAAACTGAAACGCACGTGGTTGGGCACGCCCCAGCCATCCAGCGCGGTGGTGATAAAGCCGCGTTCCAGGAGCGACCGGCTCACCTCGACTCCCGGCCGGCCCGCGTCGAAGGCGATAAAGTTGGTGTGGCTGGGGATGGCACGCAAGCCCAGAGCGGCGAGTTCGCCGTAGAAGAAACGCTTGGCCGCTTCGGCAGCCTCCACGCTCCGGCGCACGTGCTCCTCATCCTCCAGCGCTGCCAGGGCCGCCACTTGCGCCAGCCGGTTGGCGTTGAACGGCGGGCGGGCGCGCTCCATATAGCCAATCACCGCCTCGTGGGCCAGCATGTAGCCGATACGCAGCCCCGCTAGGCCGTACACCTTCGAGAAGGAGCGCAGCACGATCAGGTTGGGCCGTCCGGCGCGCAGGTAGTCCACGCTGCGCGGATAGTCGGGATCGGCGGCGGCGTACTCGTAATAAGCCTCGTCCAGCACGACCGGTATGTGTTCCGGCACGCGCTTCAGGAACGTCTCCAGTGCAGCCCTGTTCACCATCGTCCCGGTGGGATTGTTGGGGTTGCACAGAAACACCAAGCGCGTCCGCTCGGTGATGGCAGCGGCCATCGCTTCCAGGTCGTGGGTGTCATCTTTCAGCGGCACCCGCACGGGCTTGGCGCCCACTTCTGTCGTCCGCCAGGCGTAACTGACGAACGTGCCCTGTGCCATCACCGCCTCATCGCCGGGTTCGAGCAGCGCCAGGCACAGGAGCAGCACCCACTCGTCGGCGCCGTTGCTCAGGGCGACGTTGGCCGGGCTGAGGTCCCAGCGGGCAGCCAGAGCCGCCTTGAGCGCGGCACCGCCGGCATCGGGGTAGCGATGGATCGTTCCCACGGCTTGTTGTATGGCGGCGACCGCCTTGGGCGATGGGCCGAGTGGGTTCTCGTTCGACGAGAGGTCTACGATGCGCGCTACACCCGGCGGTGGGGCCGGCGGCTTGTACGCCGGTAGTGCGGCGACGTGCGGTTTGAACGGCAAGCCCATAGAAAGGCCAACTCCCGAAGTTTTGTATGCCCCCCGATTCTCAGTGGATCACAATGGGGGCTCCAGGCAGACGACTCGGCACAAGTGCCACGTCTGCGTCTTACCGCCGGATTGTCATCCGGCGAGAGCGATGGTGATCCACCGATTCTCTCTGCGAGAATCCGTGAACCTGTGTTCGTGTAAAAAGAAACGCCCTCGTCCACCGGGACGAGAGCGTGATCTCTCGCGGTACCACCCCGCTTGGCCTCGTGGCGAGGCCCCCTCATTTCACCGGCGAGGCCCATCGGCGTAGCCGGCTGCCCGATAACGCCGGGCCTGCGGAACGGACTACTCGACCTGTGTGCGTAACACAGGCTTTCACCCGTCGGCTCGGGAGCGAACTTCCGCGAGATTCCCCCGGCAAGGCTCTCAGTCTACGGCCTTGCCTCCCTGACGGTTTCCTCTCGCCTACTCTTCTCCGTCACAGCCTTTTTCGCGGCTCGCTTGTTGGGCCGCATTATGCCGCAAAAGACCCTTTTTGTCAAGGCCCGCAATCCGGATTGCGGGCCTGCAATCCGGATCGCGGGCCTTCGCGCCGGGCGACCGCCTACGCGGTCGCCGCGGCAGCGTCCACGCAGGTGGACGCCTGGCGTTGTAGGGACGGGGTCACCTCGCCCCTGTGCTTTTCGAGCCACTGTCTATACGGGCGCAGCAACCCGTCTGGGAAGCCAGCCCTCACGTCGCCTCCACCCCCAACCATGCCAGCCGTCGCTCACGCTCCCACGCCGGCACTTCCCCGGCCTCCTTCTCCGCGAGCACTGCGCGCAGTTCATAGATCTGATCGCGCAGCAGCGCCGCCTTCTCGAACTCCAGATCGCGTGCTGCCGCCTTCATCTCCTTCTCCAACTCGCGGAGCAACCGCGCCAATTCGTCCTTCGGCAACCGCTCCAGCCCCAACCCCTCCGCACCCGGCCGTGCCGCCGTCGTCCGCACCCGATCGGTCAGGTCGCGCACTTCCTTGACAATCGTCGCGGGCACAATGCCGTGCTTCTCGTTGTACTCCAGCTGAATCCGCCGCCGCCGCTCCGTCTCCTCGATAGCACGCTTCATCGAGTCGGTAATGTGATCTGCGTACATAATGGCAGTGCCGTTCACGTGCCGCGCCGCCCGTCCCATCGTCTGGATGAGCGCCGTATCCGAGCGCAAGAACCCCTCCTTGTCGGCGTCCAGGATCGCCACCAGGCTCACCTCCGGCAGGTCCAGCCCCTCGCGCAGCAGATTGATCCCCACCACCACGTCATAGGCCCCCAGCCGCAGGTCGCGCAGAATCTCGACCCGCTCGATGGTCTGCACTTCGCTGTGTAAATAGTGCACCTTGATGCCCAACTCTTTCAAATAATCGGCCAGGTCCTCGGCCAAGCGCTTGGTCAGCGTCGTCACCAAGACGCGCTCGCCCCGACTCACCCGCTCACGGATCTGTCCCACCAGGTCGTCCACCTGCCCTTGCACCGGCTTGACGATGATCTGCGGATCCACGATGCCGGTCGGGCGGATGATCTGCTGCACCACCTGTGCGCTCTTGGCAAGTTCATACGGGCCGGGCGTGGCCGAGGTATAGATGACCTGGTTGATGCGCGCCTCGAATTCTTCGAAAGTCAGCGGGCGGTTATCCAGCGCCGAAGGGAGGCGGAAGCCATACTCCACCAGCACCTCCTTCCGGCTGCGGTCGCCGTTGTACATCCCGCGCACTTGCGGGATGGTCATGTGCGACTCGTCCACCACCAGCAGATAATCAGGCGGGAAATAATCCAGCAGCGTCCACGGCGGCGAGCCGGGCGGGCGCTGTTGCAAATGGCGCGAATAGTTCTCGATGCCGGGACAGTAGCCGATCTCGCGGATCATCTCGATATCGTACCGCGTGCGTTGCTCCAGCCGCTGCGCTTCCAGCAGTTTTCCCGCCTTCTTCAGTTCCGCGAGCCGCGCCTCCAGTTCATCCTCGATATCGGCCAGCGCCTGCTCGATCCGCTCCTGGGGCGTGATGAAATGCTTGGCGGGAAAGATCTGCACTTCGTCCAGTTCCGCCAGCACCTCGCCGGTCAAGGGGTTCACCTCGGTGATGCGCTCGATCTCGTCGCCCCACAGGCCGATGCGATAGGCCGTCTCGCCATAGGCCGGCGCGATCTCCAGTGTATCGCCGCGCACGCGGAACGCGCCGCGCTTCAATTCGAGGTCATTGCGCTCGTAATAGATACTGACCAGGTGGCGCAACAGCGTCTCGCGGCGGTGCTGTTCGCCTCTTACCAGTTTGATCATCACCCGGCCCCATTCCTGTGGATCGCCGATGGCATAGATGCACGAGACCGAAGCGACGATGATCACATCGCGGCGGGAAAAGAGCGCCGTCGTCGCTGCCAACCGCAGTCGGTCGAGTTCTTCGTTGATGTCGGCGTCCTTCTCGATGTAGAGATCGTACCGCGGCAAGTACGCTTCCGGCTGATAATAATCGTAGTACGAGACGAAATACTCGACGGCGTTGTGGGGAAAGAACTCGCGGAACTCGGCATACAATTGCGCCGCGAGCGTCTTGTTGTGCGCCAGAACGAGCGTCGGCTTTTGCACCTGCTCGATTACCTGGCTCACCACGTAGGTCTTGCCGGTGCCGGTGGCGCCCAGCAACGTTTGGTGCTGATATCCCTTCTTGATACCTTCCACTAACGCAGCAATCGCCTCCGGCTGATCGCCGGTGGGCTGGAATTCGGAGACGAGTTGAAAGCGGGGCATAACCTCTCCAGTAGAACGCCAGTTCGATCCCATTATACACCAGCCCGGCACAATACACCAGACTCAGTAGATCCGATTTGTCACCTTGAGCGGAGCGAAGGGTCTCGTTCTTGGCTTTCAGCAACGAGATTCCCTTCGACTTCGCTCAGGGCAAGCATCGGCGCTTCGCGCCTCAGAATGACGCCTTGCGGTGCGTTTTGGTCAAACTGCTCGTCCTTTCGCCTGGGAATCCGGATCTACTGAGACTTCCGAGGTCTTGCCTATCCAAATCTCCCGGTAATGTAATCCTCGGTGCGCTTATCGTGGGGGCGGGTGAACAGGTCGCGCGTCAGGCCGTATTCGACCAACAGGCCGGCGCGGTTCTCGTCCATCATAAAGAACGCGGTGTAGTCCGAAGCGCGCGCCGCCTGCTGCATGTTGTGCGTGACGATGACGATGGTGTATTTCTGCTTGAGCGTCTGGATCAGTTCCTCGATGCGCAGCGTGGCGATGGGGTCGAGCGCCGAGGCGGGCTCGTCCATCAGGATCACCTCCGGCTGCACGGCGAGCGCCCGCGCGATGCACAAGCGTTGCTGCTGCCCGCCGGAGAGCGCCAGGGCCGACTTGCCCAGGTTGTCCTTGACTTCGTCCCACAGTGCTGCGTCTCGCAGGCTGCGCTCGACGATCTCGTCCAGGCGGCGTCGGTCGTGGATGCCGTGTGCGCGCGGGCCATAGGCGACGTTATCGTAGATGGACTTGGGGAACGGATTGGGCCGCTGAAAGACCATCCCCACGCGCCGCCGCAGTTCCACCACGTCCATACTGAAAATGTCCTCCCCATCCATCAGCACCTCTCCCTCGACGCGCACGCCGGGGATCAGGTCGTTCATGCGGTTGAAGGTGCGCAGAAAAGTGCTCTTGCCGCAGCCCGAAGGGCCGATGATGGCCGTGATGCGGTTGAGCGGGATGCGGATGCCAATGTCATTCAACGCCCGGAATGTGCCGTAGAACAGGTGATAGTGGCGTACTTCTAGTTTGACCGGCAACTCCATTATGTACCTCCGAGCCTTTTTGTCAACCGCCGCGAGAGAAAGTTGATCGTCAGGTTGATCAGCACGATCGCCACAATCAAGACTGCGCCCGTGCCCATCGCTTTGTCGAAAGCGCGTGTGTCCATTGCCAAATAGTACACGTGCAGCGCCAGCGTCCGCCCGCTGGAAAGGATCGAGGTGGGCATCTTGTAACTTCCGCCCAGCGTGACGTAAAAGACGGCCGTCTCGCTGATGACGCGCCCCACGCTGAGGATGATGCCGGTGATGATGCCCGGCAGGGCCGCCGGCAGGGTCACGCCCCACACCGTCTGCCACTGCGTGGTGCCCAGGGCCAAACTGGCCTCCCGGTAGGAGCGCGGCACGGCGCGCAGCGCCTCTTCGCTGGCGCGGATGACGACCGGTAGGATCAGGCACGCCCCCGCCAGCGCGGCGGAGATGAGCGAGAACCCCAGGTGCATGGCAGTGACAAAGAGCGCATAGCCGAACAGGCCAAAGATGATCGAAGGGACGCCGGCCAGCGTCTCGATGCCAAAGCGGGCCACACCGACCAGGCGCGGCAAAAGCCCTCCGCGCCCGTGCATCTCCCCGGCGTACTCGACCAGGTAGACGGCTGCCAAGACGCCCAGAGGGGCAGCAATGCCGATGGTCAAGAGCACGAGGTAGAGCGTGGTGACGATGGTGGTCGAAACACCGCCTTCACCCGAAAGGCCACCGCGCGGCGGGGTCGTCATAAAGTCCCAGTTGATGACCTTGACGCCTTGCACGGTGACGTATCCGACGACCGCCAAGAGCGCCGCGACCGCCAACAGCCCCATCAGCCACAGGAACGCAAACGCTACGTTCTGGACAAAGCGGCGCCACGCCAAATTCGATCCCGTCACCATGCTGGAGTGGTCTGCGCATGCAGCCTGGCTCTTGGAACGCCAGTTGACGTTCAGGGAAACGGATTCGTCCATCTCTAGCCCCATGTCACGATGTCCTTGCACGCATCATCAGACGCGCCAAACTGTTGACGAGCATAATGAGCACGAACAACACGACACCGGTCGCAAAGAGGGCGCTGGCATGCAGGCCGGTGGCGTAACTGATCTCCACCGCCACGTTGCCCGTCAGTGTGCGCGCCTGGCTGAGAAAGATGCTCAAGGGGTTGCCGGTCAACGGTCGCGGAAAGACGACCGAGTTGCCGATCACCATAATCATCGCCATCGTCTCGCCCAGCGCGCGCCCCACTCCGAGAATCACGGCGGCGATGATCCCGGAGCGGGCGGCCGGCAGGATCACACCGACGATGGTCTGCCAGCGGGTGGCGCCCAATGCCAACGAACCCTCTTTATACTCGCGGGGGACAGCGCGCATGGCGTCTTCGGCAATGTTGGTAATCGTGGGCAGAATCATGACAGCCAGGACGATAGAGGCCGCGAGCAGCCCAAAGCCGGTGTTGCCCGCCACGGGGATGCGCCGCACCAGCGGCACGAGCACCACCATGCCAAAGAGGCCATAGACGACCGAGGGGATGCCCGCGAGCAACTCGACCGCCGGGCGGATGAGCGAGCGCACGTTGGTCGGGGCCACCTCGGCCAGCAGGATGGCGCAGCCCAGCGACAGGGGCAGCCCCATCACGACCGCGCCGATGGTGACCAGCACCGACCCGGTCAGCATTGCCAGCAGACCGAATGATTCGCGCTCAGGCCGCCATACGCTGCCGCTCAACATCCCGGCCAAACCAATGGCTCGGAACGCCGGCCAGCCCTCGCGCAGCGTGAACAGGCCAATGAGAAACACGACGAGTATAGAAACCAGCGCGCTGGCGAGCAGGATGTATCGGGTAACCTTGTCTACCATATATCGCGTGGTCATTCACTCACACCTCACCGTCTGTAGCGCAATCCGCGGATTGCGCTATTCCGTTACACGTGAAATTCTTACAATGAGCAAGGATTTTTTACCACAAAGGACACTACGGCTACACTAGTTCACGGTACAAAACTGGGCTGGGAGGCCCGGCTTCAGCTAGGGGCAGGGTCACCCCGCCCCTTCGGCCGGCTGTCCGCCTGCGCGGACAGAGGCGTCTACGTAGGTAGACGCTCGGCTGAAAGCCCCCAGGTGCGACTTAATGCCAATTCGGTCATACAAATCACCACTCCCCTCCCTGTGGGCATAGACAAAAGCGCAGGGAGGGGATGGTGAAAACGTACAGGGAGCAGGACACTCGCCCCTGCTCCATGGTGAATGGTGATTAGCGAACCGGCAGATAACCCTCTTCGACTACGATACGCTGCCCGGCGCTGCCGGTGATAAAGTCCAACCATATTTTGGCCAGTCCGGTTGGCGTGCCGTTGGTAAGCATATTGAACGGGCGTACGATCGGATATGTGCCACTGATTGCATTCTCCGTGTTGGCCTCGACGCCATCAATCGCCAGCGCCTTGACGCTCTCATCGAGATAGCCAAAGGAGAGGTAGCCGATGGCGTTGGGAGTGGTAGCCACAGTCGTTCGCAAGGCGCCGTT